>Ga0209434_1000233_pt1 | contig 28613 bp, 18 predicted proteins | sample ETNvirnome_2_300_FD_184068 | JGI IMG/M metagenome (GOLD analysis project Ga0209434, IMG submission 184068) | Marine viral communities from the Pacific Ocean - ETNP_2_300 (SPAdes) (version 2) | ecosystem: Environmental > Aquatic > Marine > Oceanic | place: Pacific Ocean | collected 2013-06-22 | reverse complement strand
AAGAAGATGAAAGAGCTTGCAAAAGAGAGAGGGATAAATACTCTTTGTAAGTTATTTAATCATGATGAAAGTCTTAATATAAAAAATGCTGTCGGTGAATTTGATTTAGTTGTTGCAAATAATGTGTTTAATCATGCAAATGATACATTAGATTTTGCAAAAGGTGTAGAGCAAGTATTAACTGATAATGGTACCTTTATATTTGAGGTTCCTTACTGGTATAATACAATAGTTGATAAAAGATTTGACCAAATATATCATGAACATGTTAGCTACTTCACAGTAAAGTCAGCAGTAAAATTATTAGCAAAAGTAGGACTAAAGGTATATAATGTTAAATGGGTAGATTATCATGGAGGTTCAATTAGAGTTTTTGCTAGTAAAGGAAAGACAAAAAGTTCTGACTCAGTATATGAGTTTATAGATAAAGAAGAAAAAGAAGGCTTATTTACACAGGAACGGTATGATAGGTTTATGAAAGACATTAAAAAATCAAGAGCAACTTTTTTAGAAAAATTATATGCAATTTTAAAAACAGGTAAACCTATTGTGGGAATCGGCGCCGCAGCAAAGGGTAATACATTTCTAAATTTCTACAATATAGATAATACTGTTTTAGATTATGTAACTGATGTTTCTAAGTATAAAATTGGAAAATATACACCTTTAACTAGAATACCCATACTTGGTGATAAAACTGTATTCGAAAAGTATGATGAGGTATATGCAATAATACTTTCATGGAACATATCAGATCACTTGAAAGAAAAACTACAAAAAATTAGCAAAGCTAAAATAAACTTTTTAACAATATAAGGGAAAACAATGAAAATAAGAAATATTTGGAAAAACGTAAAAGAACCGTTAGAATTACATACTGATACTAAAGGTTCTATAGTTGATTTATTTTATAATGAAGATATAAGCCACGCTTAGGAGTAAAAATGTCTAAAAAAGCTTTGATAACTGGTATTAATGGTCAAGATGGCAGCTATCTTTCTGAGTATCTGCTTCAAAATTCTTACGAAGTTCATGGGATAATAAGAAGACATTCGGTAGCAGAAAATCAAGACAGTAGAATATCAGGAATAAATTCGAAAATTCATAATTATTATGGAGAACTAACAGACGTACATTCGATTAACCGGATTATGTCGGAAGTCAAGCCAGATGAGATTTATAATTTAGCTGCCATGAGCCATGTAAGGATTAGTTACGATATTCCATCCTTTACAATTCAAACCAATGCGATTGGTGTCTTGAACATGCTTGAATCATATAAAAATATAGTTCCAGATGCTAAGTTCTATCAAGCCAGTTCTTCTGAAATGTTTGGCAATTCTGTTGATAGAGATGGAGTACAGAGACTTACAACTCCGATGGCGCCTGTTAGCCCATATGGGTGTGCTAAATTATTGGCATTCAATTTGGTTAGACACTATCGACATGCATATGGTTTGCATGCATGTAATGGCATTTTGTTTAATCATGAGTCACCACGCCGCGGATCCAATTTTGTAACCAATAAGGTGGTAAAAACAGCAGTGCAAATTAAGAAAGGCCAGAGAGAAAAATTAGAGTTAGGAAACTTGGATTCATATCGAGATTGGGGCCACTCGAAAGATTATGTTAGAGCAATGCATTTGATTGTTAATCATGAAATTCCAGATGAATTTATTGTAGCAACAGGAGAGACACATTCTGTAAGAGATTTGTGTGAGGTTGTGTTTACTAAACTCGGAATGGATTACAAAGATTATATAATACAAAATCCTAAGTATATGAGACCAGAAGAACTTAAGTATCTCAAGGGCGCCCCTTCCAAAGCTAAAGAGGTTTTGGGCTGGAAGCCAGAGTACACTTTTTCTTCTATGCTAGATGAGATGATAGATTTTTGGCAAAGTTCAATTCGGTGAAGATAGTTTGGACAAATGGTTGTTTTGATATTTTACATAGAGGGCATATAGAGCTTTTCAAATATGCTAAATCGCTTGGAGACTATTTAGTGGTTGGTGTTGATACAGACGAAAGGGTTAAAGCCTCAAAAGGGCCGGCGCGCCCATTTAATTGTTTAAACGATAGGGTGGCGGTGTTAGGAGCTATCAGTTATATTGATGAGATACGGGTTTTTGATACTGATTGTGAGCTTGAGACTCAGGTTTTGTTAAGTGGTGCAAAAACAATTGTAGTGGGTTCAGACTATAAAAATAAAAAAGTTATAGGCTCTCACTTAGTTGATGAAGTATTTTTTTTTGACAGAATAGACGGCTATTCAACAACTAAAATTTTGGTGGGATTACAATGACTTATGTGTTTGACATAGACGGAACAATTTGTAACAATACGAAAGGTAATTACGGATTTGCAATTCCAAAGACAAAGCGTATTGAAAAAATTAATAAGCTGTACGATGAAGGTCATACAATTATATTTCAGACCGCAAGAGGAATGGGCCGTAGTGACAACTCTGCGGCATATGCCCATGAAGCATTTTATGAGTTTACAAAAAAACAACTGGATTCATGGGGCTGCCGGTACCACCAATTGTTTTTGGGCAAACCCGCTGGTGATTTGTATATTGACGATAAAGGAATAAAAGATGAAAACTTCTTTGGAAATTAAATTTGTCCCCAAAGGCTGGGGTTTTGAAAAATGGATTGTGAATTGTGATGAATATTGCGGAAAACTTTTATATTTTGTGAAAGATCGCCGGTGTTCTTGGCACTATCACAAATTAAAGGATGAAGTATTTTATATACAATCCGGCAAAATTATAGTAAGATATTCAGAAGGAGATCGTTTACAGGACGCTGAATCGATTATTTTGGGCCCCGGTGATAATTTTCATGTTTATCGGGGCCTTCGACACCAAATGGTTGCTATAGAAGATACTGAGTTGTTTGAATTTTCAACGCAGCATTTTGATAGCGATAGCTATAGAATCTTAAAAGGAGATTAAAAAATGGAAAGTAAGATGAAATTATCAAACCAGGCAATGGGAGCAGTGATGATGGCTTTACAAGAGTCACTATTAAATGAATTGGATATTGTTCCCATTTTGCGAGGCTTTGATATAGTTTTAACAGAAGATGGACTTATTGTTACGAATCCCCCCACGGTGAGGGTTTCCAACGATAAGAAAATTAGTGAAGAAGATTTGCTTAATATGGTCGAGTAATGCCGCGATATAGGTATAAGTGTTCTCAGTGTGAGATATCTAAGGCGGTATTTCATATGATTTCAGAAACTTTAAGTGATTGTGGTGAATGTGAGGGTGTTGGGACAATGGAAAAACTAGTTTCAACACCGCACATTAAAAAAGAAATCCCTTTAGAAAAAGATAAAGTTGGCGAGATCACAAAAGAATATATCGAGGCAAATCGAGAAATATTAGAGCAACAAAAGCAAGAAACAAAAAAGGAAAATTATGAGCCGTCTTGAAATGATATTGTCAGCAAGCCTGGCGTTATCAGTTATATTTAACATTGGAATATTCGTTTATGCCAGAGCGGCCATCGCTAGATTGTTATCGGTTTCCGAGGAATTGGGGGACTTGCAACAAATGGTTGAAAGCTTTACCGAACATTTGGATGCGATATACAGCTTAGAAATGTTTTATGGTGATCAGACACTTGAGCATCTTTTGAATCACGCTAGATCATTTAGGGAACAAATGGAAACATTTGAGTACATATATGAATTAACCGTAGAGGAGGCTGATATTGTTGATCATGATGAAGAAGAAGAGATCGCGGAAGGGACGCAATAAGAATCACTATTTTACTATAAAGCACGAAGAGGCTATAATAAAATATACTAAAACTGATTGTATAAAAGAACGAACAGAGTTGTATGTTGATTATATTGAACCGGCCTTTAATGAAATGGTAGATAAGATAGTTTTTACTTATAAGTTTACCAATCTTCCAAATATCGATAGTTTGCGCGATGAATGTAAAATATGGTTAATGACCATATTAGAAAAGTACGATCCAGATAGAGGCTCAAAAGCCTTTTCTTATTTTAGCGTTATAACAAAAAATTGGTTTATCCACAAAGTTAAGCGACAACAAAAAAGGAACGCAAGAGAAGTCGATTATGCCAACTTGCCGAAGGCGTATGAAGAGAAGTATCTATCTACCAATGAGTCATACGTTACTGAACGAGAACACGATGAATTTTGGCAATCTTTTTATGTAGAAATACAATCTTGGGATTCTTCCCAAATGAAAGATAATGATTTGAGAGTATATCAAGCAATTATAATACTTTTTGAATCAAAAGAAGATATAGAAATTTTTAATAAGAAAGCTATTTATTTATATCTGCGAGAGATCACCGGACTCAATACAAAACAGATTGTTAACTCACTTAAGAAGTTTCGTAAGAGATATTCTAATTTCAAGCAAGATTGGGAAGACGGCACAATATGAGCAATAAAAATTTAGAAACTCTGATTGATGAAGCACTAGATAATATTCGTGATGATAGAAAAGTTGCGAGAGAGTTTTTAAATGAGATTGCCAACCAGATTGCAAAGGATTCAGAACAGAACAAATATCTAAGCCCCGTGGCGGCTAAACATATCGAGACCATGCAGCGTTCTAATGAACAATTGGTTAAGTTGATTGGCTTGCGACAAAAAGGACAAACACAGCAAGTGGGACTCACAGAAGAAGACAAGAATGATTTATTTGATTTAATTCAGGGGGATGCATAAAATGGCAATTGATTGGTCAATGCTTACAGATCCCATGCAGGCGCTTAATTTAGCTTTTAAGGTCGATGCTGTTATCGAAGAGCAGCGCGATGTTTATCAGAAAAATAATATTTTTGAAGCTAAGGCTTTGACGCCCGGCTTTGGTCTTAGTTCAAAAGAGGCCGCTAGTATGTCCGCGGCGGCAGCAGTTGTTGCCGATGGAGAAGGTGACGATCCCCCCGACTATGTTGGAAAAGCGTGTTTTATTGGAAGAATTATGGGAGAAAATTCTCCTCATAGCCTTTATCCCGATCCGTGCAAGATGACCAAGCACCAAGAAAAGGAAGTGCTACAAGCGATAAGATATCATACATTATTTGTGGTGTCCGAGGCTGTTGGGGCCGCGGCCCTTGGGATCGAAATAGACGACGTTTTTGAAATTATTTTGGGCCCCGGAGATGATAATCAGCCATTTAATTTGCAAATTGGAAAGGCACTACGAAAAAGCACTAAAGCTTCTCAACGGTTGAGGAAACATGCCGAAGACCCGTGCGAGCTTTTAAAGGATATTTTTGAGCGCGACGGAGGATATCGATACAGCGAACATAGACAAGTTCCAGGCGTCGGAGTTAAAACTGTAAAGAGCAATTGTCTAGAGGATATTCCTGATATCCCCGCCCTTCCTGGCGGAAATATTGGAGAGGAGATCGGTTACAGTTCTCAACAATATGCTCTTATAATGCCTGTTGCCGGTGTAGAAACGATTTCTGGCACTGGCCATCGGCCCCACGGCTATGGGCACCATTGGGGCTTCGACATGAAGAATCCAAGCGTGTTCACAAACACGGCTAACAACGATGCGCAACAAACCTGGGCCCAAATATGGAGCAATCCATGGGATCCGCACACCGGTACCGGCGCTAACGACCCACCCGCGTATGAACGCTGGAACGCGTATGTTACAACAGAAACTGGCAACAAAGAGACGCAAATTGTTGCACTCGCCGCCGGCAAAGTTAAAGGTGTGACAAACGTGACAAGGGATGCCCCTAGGGCCAATGGCCTTGGAAATTCGATAACTATTGAAATAGTAGATAGCAAATCTCCATATTTTGGGTGTGAGTATAAGTATGCACACATGGCGAATAAGACCCCGGCTGGCGTCGGGTCCAATATCGCAGCCGGTCAAGTCGTCGGAAACGTTGGACAGACCGGCGCCGGTTCCGGACCTCATCTTCACCTGGAGATGAAGTGCCCAACTAACATGGGCAACTTGTCGCCAGATCAACTTACAGCCTTTGACGAATATAATCCACAACTTAAGCAGGACAATATTTATAATTTAGATGATTTAATAGAGCGATTAGTATTAACCAAGCCACTTGACGAAATGAAGAAATGTAGGTAGGCACGAAAAGGAACACAAATGACACGAAAGATATTTAATAAAAAGAATTTTAAAAACTGTAAAACTGGCAAGAATGATGCTCCGGAGCTTTTAGATGAATCGGCTCAAGCTGGTGTTCCGTTTTACGGCGCCCAAGATGGGTTAGCCAATACATCGCCCCCAAGACCATTTATTACATTTAATGCAGCGCAAGGTGAGAAGGTTATTGCTCATGGAAATGCCTATCTTGTTTTTGGCACGGATCGTCCAAGTGGAATTCCAAGTGGAATGGGCGCCTCTGGATTTCCAAATTCAGATATGATAGATCTTGTTGTGGGAAGAATGGCCGCGGCCTATGGTGGCAAGGGCCCCTGTGATGGTATGTTTGTTAGTAGTAATATGGTTGCAGACGCAGCAAGAATTTACATTAGCTCCCTGACATTAATTGATAAAAATTTCGGTATTGCCAGAAGAGCACCGGAGGGTAAGCCCGCGCCGGACGAACAACCTCGATCTGGAATTGGGATCAAGGCAGATAAAGTAAGAATTATTGGTAGAGACGGGATTAAAATTATTAGTGGTGGCGCCCAAGCATATAAAGGTCTTGCTCCTAATCGGATGGCCGGCCTGGCCACATCGGAGGCAAATAGTGTTGGAGGGGCAACGCAATATCATCCAAGAATTGATTTATTGGCCGGAAATTATGCTGGAAGTAGTGGTTTCTCAATGCAGCCCGATGTTCCATATGTTGACAAGATCCCGTTTGTTCAACCTCTTGTGAAGGGGGGTAATTTGATGGTGGCACTAAATGAGCTTTCGAACCTTGCCCACTCTACTTTGTCATCTTTGAATAATTTATCAAGTGTTGTTAACAAAAGCCTTGTCGCCCTAGGAGCAGACACCAATCTCAGTAAAGCCACCATAGGAGTTTTAAATACGCAGGGAATAAAAAACATTGCTTTTACTATGAACCCTACTTATCGAAATCGATCTGCAATTTCAAATTGGCAATCTACTTTTACTGTGGAAGATGGCGACCGGTGGATTGGCAGCCGGCACATTAGCTGTACTTGAAAGATGAGAGGTAGTATTTAAAATGGCTGAATCTAAATTTTTACCATTTCAGGATGTAAATGGGGATGGAATAATAGATGCATGTGAAATCCAAACCGACGTACCTGAGCAAAAATGTGCTTGTGTCCCTAATCTCTGCGCCATTGTGCCAGATTGGAAGATAAGAAAAATATACGAACCCTTTTTAAACCAAAAGATTTGTTATTTTCAAATTACTGTTCCTACCCCGCATCCGACGACCGGCGCGACTGAAGAGAACACTGAACAAGAAGCAGCGGCAGCCCTCGATGAAATATTTGATGAATTTGTGGATAAGGCAATACAGGTCTTGTTGGACGTTTACAGCAAAGATGACTCAGATTCTTCTAAAGAGATTGTAAAAGATGCAATTGAGAAAACGGATTATTATTTAGATATCCGGCCGAAATCTAGATTAAAATTATTATATTCTGTACCATTTCATATAATGGAGAATTTGGACGACGCCGACGCCGAAGAAGAGTCGGAACCAGAACCAGAAGATGTGGTTGTCACCTACTACGCCTCCGATTTACATGAAAAGTTGGTGCGTATTCGAAAAGGATTAAATCTTTATGCACGACATTTGAACTTTGCAAGAAGTAGAGATGGCCTTAATTTTCTATTTTTAGAAGATAATAGGGTTTTTGATTTAGGAATTTATGGAGGATATGGAGAGGACACGCGACTGGGCCTCATGGGGGACGCATTAGCACAACTAGAAGAATTCTTAAATACAAAGGGATATAAAATTCCCTATGTTGGAGGCTGGAACGGAAAAGCCGATGCAGTTTATAAATTAGAATTTACATTTAACTCAAAATATATTCTTAAAAAACTTAATGTATATACCGTGCCGTGTCCTAATGATGCGATTACTTTTGAAAAACAATTAAATCCCCTCAAGACAAAATCCGCGTGGAAAGATAGAACCGCTATGGGATATTTTGCGCGCCTGGATGATATGGAGCTTGATCTAATAGCGAGGACGCCCCTTCCGTGGATTGAATTTATTATAAAATATACGTATCCAGAAGTATATGATATGAGCGAATACATCCGCTCAGATAGCGCCGCAAGTTGTGTTGGCGAAGCTCTTGTTAGCGAAGGCAAACAATTGGGCCAAGATGTTATGGATATCGCGTTTAGTTTGGGAGACGTGATTGCATATAAATTCCATCAAAATATTTGTATGACTGACAAAGAAGATTTGAAAAAGGAGTGGGACTGGCGATACCCCAATCCCGACAATCCCGATCAAGAATCAGATCTTTTTGATTTGGCGAAAGCTCAAGCGTGGCAAGAGCTAGAAGCAGACGATCAAGTATTCCGCGGTTTATGTTCATTTTTTCTGAATCCCGAGATGAACCTCCGCGGATTAGGTAAAGACTTTATAACACAGATGCGCGCCACTTGGGACGATCTGGGTCTTTGTGGGCTTATTGATTTGTTGACGCAATCTATTCAATGCTTAATGGGTGGGATGACGCTGGAAGAAGCATTAGCTGATATTTGTGGCGCAGCCATCAGAGCTATGTCAATGGACAATTTTGGCAAACTGTTTGTCGGATTACCTCCCGAAGACCAAGCAAAACTAGATGCAATGGTACAAGCAAATATTGAAAGTGGAAATATTTTTAAGGGGGGCACAGGATTCGACCTTGCATCCGATAGCGCAACTGGAAATTATAGCCAAGTGAAGGCCGAGGACGCCGCCGAATTCTTTCGTGTTTTCGAAGACCCTGCGAATATCGAGGCTGCGCGAGCAACCAGAATAGAAGGAACGCACAACAGCACTACGCAGTCAGATTTTGAAGGACTAGGCCAACAGCAAGTTAGACAGTCTTTGGCACCCACCAAAACTGGCGATTGGACTTCAACGATAGCCGGCGATCCTAACCAATTAAATACGAATCTCGTTATGGAGGCATATGCATCGGCCCTTTTGGAAATGTTTAAGGGCAAAGAATTAGAATTAGTTGATCGTTTAAACAATTTCCCAGGAGCCCCCCTAATAGGAAATATATTATCTGTAATGGTGTGCCCTATGCCACCTCTCTTCGAGCCTAGTTTTGTCGATTTTATTAAAGATTTTGAATTTCCTTGGTTGTGCGGAGAGCCGTTGGTTCGACCTAGGTTCGTTATGCCCAAATTTGATTATACGGATCTCTGGGGTAAATTATTTGATGCTATTCTGGATGCTATTAAATATGTGTTTTATCTTATATTGAGTAAATTATTTTACAAACTGTGTCAGATTATTGGAGATACCGTTTGCAAAGCATTGGAAGTTGTGGGTGACATAGCCGTCGCCGCAGTCAAAGGAAATCCGGTCAAAGATGCCATTAGAGAGTCTATTTGCGGACCTGATGTTGACGATCAGGTTCTTGATGACACGATTACAGAACTGTTTGCTTTATTCGGCACTGGCGCCGCAGCCTTTGCAGATCAAGAAAAAACTTTATCTCTCGCCGCGGATATTGGAGCGGTATTAACTGAAAAGGAGTTAGCCCGCGTTTTTCTGGGCGAAGCATCGGATTCCACCATTCAGCTTATTAGCGGCGTAGTTGAAAATGATTATCCTGAATTTGAAGATGCTTTTTCGGGCCCAGACACTATTAGAAGCGCATTTAAAAATATGGGCAATGTCATGCCGGTTGAGTTTAGGGGCGGCTTAAGAGATCGCCTTGCTGCTCCTCCTGATAATGATTTAATGCCGGCAAACCCCACGCTGTGTTTAACTCCCGAGCAGGCGGAAGAATTTTGTGAGTTAAGAGCCCAATTGCTCGCCGGCAGGGCGTCAAAAGAACAAATTGCTAAATTATGCGCTAGACCCGATTTATCTGAAATTGCTGCTATCGCTGAAAGTGTTCCAAATTTCATAAATTGTAATATGCCACCATTGGTTTCTGATCCTGGCTGCGATAACGGTTTGTTGCCCTATGAGCCTGAGTCCATCATACAGGCCACAACTAGCGCTGTGAGCGGTCTCCTCGAAAGGCTCAAGGTAGATTTTTCGAAAGACATGCTTGGAAATGGCCCCTTTGCTCAGAGAAATTGGGGAATGATTAATATGATTCTTTCTGATACGATGGCAAAGCCCTTAACGGCGCATTATAGAAAAGCATTTAACAAGAAAAGTTATGTTGATTTTTATTCGACTTATTCGCCCGACGATGGTAATTTTAATTTTACTACTTTTTCTGGAATATCACAAATAGCAAATATCTCAAGTCCGGAAAATGAAGAGGGAGCCTTTCCAACGGAGGTTGCTATGTGGTTGGCCAAGTATATGAATGCCTTGGAGCCCGAGTTTTCTTCTAATAATGTGGTAGTAGGAGATTATCCCATTACAGTGCCTTTCGATGAATTGCCAGGTTATGGACGCTCAGTTTCTAAGTGGGAGCTTCCAGATTTGGGATATGATGTGGAATTTGACATAGATTATGAAAATAAAGAAGCAAAATTTATCAAAAAAGGTCGCAAGAAGGATCCAGACTTGGTTCTATCTTTTGATGACAATGCGAAAGGGCTGAAAGCGCTTGGAGAATCGGCATACGCATATGGATATGATGTAAAATTATATTTATCTGATTTGCGGGAATATACCGGACAAAAGGGGAGCACCTCATATGATGATGGACACAGGCATTCTTATAATGTTGATGCCGATGGCAATGGTACAACATCATATGCTGATGCACACACACATGTAATAACCAAAGGCAAAGTGCAAGAAGTTTGTGAAGAAGGGGAAGAGTGTCATACTCACATTTTATTAGATTATTCATATGGCGGTACAAGTAGTTATCGCAATAGGCTTTCTGATAATGCAAGAATAAAAATAGTCAACAGGTTTAACGAAAAAGCAGAACAAGAAATCAGCAACAAAAAGCTTTTGGCTTTAGTCAGCGATCCAGCTAAAAAAGATGAACTTAAAAGTGAGAACGATGAAGAAAGCATCTTATACGATATCGAATATGAATTTTATGCAAGTGACGACACATTAGCTGATATTGATTTTGGTGATTATCCCGATTTCTTAAACTGTTTTCAATCTAAGCAAGAATACATGCCACAAGTAGTATTATTTGCCGAACTCTTAAATAATAATAATGCTAGCACAATTTCCCCAGCTACCATAAAGTCTTTTCATGATAGCATTATGTCTCAAATGACAAAAACGTTTCTTAGTGAAGTTGCAACAAATCCCACAGCATGGAATTACGGCGCTGAATATGATGCTTTGACTTCCGATGAATGTGACTATGTTGTTGACGAGGGGCAGACTGAATCGCCCGGAGGCACTTCTTATGGGGAAGCAGAGGTCATCGATGAGGACGGAGAGTTGCGCGGTATCGTAAATGACGATATGATACTTGGCATAAGTCGTATGGAATGGCTTATAAAAAGCGGCCAAAAAGAAGAGGGCACAGAGAATAGAGTATTTTATTTAGAGCCTTCCATCTATGGTAGCAACTATATGAGACCCTCAATCTATATAACCCCTCTTAAAAACCAAGCTTGGCTTGGTTTTGTTGATGTGATGTTCCCTGAGCTATCTCCATGCAAGCCGCAAAGAACAGACTTGGTTGATTTTGGAGAGATTCAGGACAAGGTTAGTGAAGTATACCCTAATATTCCAGAAGATGAAAGATTACAACAAGATCCGGATTGTGCGCAAGAAATACCATACAATAGAATTCTTGACCGCGCCTCTGCCGCAGGACTTCAAGGTTTGATTACTGCCGCAACCAGAATTTATGCGAGTGCGCATTTTATTAAAACAATGGCTACCTTCACCAAGTTTTACCCCCGATTTCCAGAAACTTTTAGCTCCCTATATGCTGCCTACATTGTTGAAGACATGGAACAAAGCTTTAAAGACGCACAGCCTGGCTTTGGAGAGGCGCTTAATCCATTCAAAGATGAAGAATTTTGGTATGCATTTTTGGAGCAATCTGTGCAAATGTATGCTAGACGCGTCGAGGATGAAGATGTTGAGCCGTCACAAAAGATTCTTCAAGCTCTGGCAAGATTAAATGAAATGCAGTTAGACTATCTCTATCCAAACAAAGATGACCTTAAAACGGCGCGTGAGAATGGCGAAACGAAACGAAGGTTTTTAAAGAATTATAGATCGGATAAAAACTTAGAAGCAATTAAAGAAACAGAAGAAGATGCAAAAATTATTCTCACTGAACTGGTTGCCGAACAATTAAATTATATGGGTGAAAAGTTTATCAAAAATCTTGAAATTGTTGGAATGAAACCAGATGTTTTTGATTTAGATTTTTATTTGCTTGAAAATTTTACTCAAGGCAGTAGTTTAACAATTGACAAACCCCTTGAGGAGCTTTATGCCGGCTTGCCAACAATTCCTTATGAAGAAAATGAGGATCAAGAAGAGCCATATTATACTTCCGGCGCCCAATTTGTAGTTGGAGAAGATAACAACCATGATAATGAATTTTCGCTGGGAGATGAATATATAGGCGAATTCCACGTACATATAGACGAAGATGACGGAGAGGTTGTATATATGTCAGGCCCAGAACACTTTGATGAGCTTTACGATGTGTTATACCCCATGGCAAACATAACCAGTGTTCAGATCGGAGATGTTGCTAGTTATCCCTTCACCGCCTCTAGCTCCACCACACAGCCATTTGTAATTGAAAAATATATCAGTATAAACGGTACAAAAACTTCTCCATCGACCGCGGAAAATACTATTCAAGCTTATGGTAGTTCTGTAAATATTTCGGATATTTATCCGGGAACACTAGAACTAGTATATGATGAGGAGGGGGAGCCAATCGGTCTGACGGGAGAATTAGGAGTCCGTCATGGGCTACTGTTTTCAATTGTCATTAATGGTAGTAAATATGAAATAACGTCTGTGGAAATTGATGCACTTGATACCGCTCCCAGCGCGTTTGACCCGGCGGGCTCAGATAGTAAACTATTATTATGTTTGATAAATCACCTGAAAGAAGATGATAAATTTAAACTTGTAGCAAGATATATTTTTCCATTGACAAAAATTACTGCTACTACTGCAATTTATAATGATATGGGCTTTTTGCCATCAATTGGAGAAATAACTGCCGCGCCCGGTATGGTAACGCCCGGGCCCGGTCCCGGCGCCCTTGATAATTTTGACCCCGACGATAAGCCTGGCAACTATGTGGATGTAAAAGTTGAAAAAGATGAAACAACCGGCACCAGTTATGTTAGCGATGTGGATATTTATGGTAATGAAGGCTGGGCTGCTTTCGAGGATAGAGACTCTTTTGGAAGTTTGTTTGTTTTAGAATTCGATAAATGGGATCAAATTCTTTTAAGAAATTCTAAACGTACCATAAAAAATCAGTTTAAAGCATATTATAATTCTAGAGAATTTGATATAGAAGATATCGGCCACACCGAGGGCCCCGCCCAAGCTTATCTAAACAAATTGAAGGGCGCCCTGGCGCCATCTCCGGGAGAAAGAGTTTTGACTAGGTTCCGGCGCCGAAGATTGCGAACTAATCCGTTTAATGCGGATGGGAAGATGTGCGAAAAATAAAGATTAAGTGTATTTACATGTAAAGGAATATAATAAATGTCATCATTAGCAGTTGCTTTGCCCTTGGCTCTCGATTCTATTAACGGATTTGAGATGATAACAAGCTTTAAAAAGCTAATTAAACAGAACCTTAAAATGCTGTTACTGACGAACCCCGGCGAGCGTGTTATGGTGCCGGGATATGGCGTTGGCGTTAATGGATACTTATTTCAGAATTTTACTGAATCTACATACGCTCAAATAGATGCCAAAATAAGAGAGCAAGTGGCATCGTATATGCCGGTAGTAGCAATACATAATATTTCTTTTGATGTTGCTGCTCAAGACACCAACACACTTGGTATTTCACTGGCATACTCTATTCCCAATATTGGAGTAAGAGATTTATTAGAATTTACTATTTAGAATTGAGGATTATTTATGGCCGATGAACAAAAGAAAATAGTACCGATTGACTATACGCATAGAGAGTTTAGTAGCATTCGTAGAGATTTGATGGGGATTGCCGAAAGGTTTTATCCGGACACTTTTCAAGATTTTAGCGAAGGGTCTTTTGGTTCTTTAATGTTGGATGCAGTGGCATATGTTGGGGATCAGTTATCTTTTTACTTAGATTACAATGTTAATGAAACTTTTTTAGATACAGCTTTTCAGTACAATAACGTTTTACGACATGGCAGAGTTTTAGGTTATAAATATACGGGCCGCCCCTCTACTTATGGACCAGCAGCTTTTTTCATTTTGGTTCCCGCCAGTTCTACTGCTTTGGGCCCAGACGACAACTATATCCCAATACTTAAAAAAGGTACACGCCTCTCATCTCAAAGCGGACTCGGGTTCGTATTAACAGAAAATATAGATTTTGCGGATCCAAAAAATCCAGTAGTCGTGGCAACCGTGGATGCAACAACTGGTGCCCCTACTTTTTTTGCGATTAAGGCATATGGTAACGTAGTATCTGGTCATTATGGAGTAGAAGAAATAAAAGTGGGAGCGTATGAAAGATTTAAAAGAGTAAGATTGGGCTCCGCTAACATTTCAGAAATTATTTCCGTAATGGATACAAATGGTAACGAGTATTTTGAAGTTGGTTATCTATCACAAGATATGATCTATAAAGAAATATCAAATAATAATTATAAGAAAGATAATGTTCCTTCAATATTGAAACCGTTTTTGGTTTCTCGAAAATTTGTTGTCGAGCGCACCCAGACCAATGCTTATTTACAATTTGGCAGCGGAAACCCCGCAGCTTCAAATGTGGTTGCGGAACCGCAGACAGTCGCTTTAGATATTTTTGGAAAAGATTATGTAACTGATATGACATTTGATCCAACTAAGTTATCTAAAAATGAAAATTTTGGAATTGTTCCAACTAACACTACTTTGACAGTAGTTTATAGAATTACAAATCCCATTAATTCAAATATTGCCGTTGGTACTCTTAATTCGGTTGCTTCTTCTAGATTTGAATTCAAGAACAGACAAAACCTTGCCACACCTACCGTTGAAAAGATAATTAATTCTTTAGAAGTGAATAATGAGGAGCCCATAATTGGAGACGTAACCAATTTGAGCACCACGGAGCTTAAATTAAGGGTATTCGACACCTTCCCTACCCAAAATCGCGCAGTAACGCAAGCAGACTATGAAAATGTTGTGTATAGGATGCCGGCCAAGTTTGGCTCTATTGCTCGTTGTTCCATACAGAGAGATCCCGATTCTAACAAGAGAAACCTTAATACATATGTAATTTCTGAGAATCGTTTTGGAAAGTTGGTTGCAACCAACTCAACTATTAAAAATAATTTAAAGACTTGGTTAAATCACTATAGAATGCTTAGTGATACAATTGATATTTTAGATCCCTATATTATTAATTTTGGAATTGAATTTATTATTAAACCTGCGGTTGGAGCAGATAAGTATACCTTGTTGGATGCAGCGATTTTGGCGTTGCAGGAACACTATAGAACAAGATTTTATATAGGAGAACACATGTATATTAGTGATATCTATAAAGTCTTAAAAGATGTTACGGGGATTTTAGATGTTACAAATGTTAAAATTGTTAACAAGACTGGAGGATTATATTCTGATACGTCGTTTAGTGTCAATTCCAATATGTCTCCCGATGGGAGCTATTTGATTGCCCCAGCAAATGCTATTTTCGAACTAAAATTTGCTGCTGTTGATATTAAAGGAAAAATTGTTTAATGGCCATAAAAAGATATAAAGCCGACGCCGACACCACGATTGTAAATGCGTTTCAGCCCGGTCTGGTGACTCGTGGCACGGGCGCCAATATGGGGGAAGCAGACGTATCAGAGATTTTTTCAATCTACGGGCGCGAAAGCACAGGCTCACAAGAGCTTTCACGAATGCTCACCAAATTTTCCATGGCAGAAATTTCGGCTGATCGCACAGCGGGAAAAATCCCTGCCAGCGGAAGTGTTAGTTTTTATCTTCGCCTCTTCAATGCGGAACATTCGAAGACGGTTCCGCGAGATTACAAGCTAGTAATACAGCCAGTGTTGCGATCTTGGCAAGAAGGTGTTGGCCTCGATTTAGAAACTTATAAAGATTTAACCAAGGGCAATACCGGCGCCAATTGGATGAGTGCGTCCAATACGACTCCATGGACGGCTGTTGGCGGCGACTATCGAACGCTTCCGTCAGTAACATTTGAGCAATCTTTGAGTACCGGTTTAGAAGATTTAAATATAAATATTACTTCATTGGTGGAACAATGGATTGATGGCACTTATAGTAATAACGGAGTTGGGGTGCGCCTGTCTTCGAGTTATGAGGCACAGTATTCTAGTTCTACCGGAGAGGATACTGGTAGTTTAATTAACAATGTTAGCGGAGCAACAAAATCTTATTATACAAAACGCTTCTTTGCTCGGGGTACTCAATTTTTCTTCAAAAGGCCCGTACTTGAAGCCCGCTGGAACTCAGTAATTAAAGATGATCGTGGAGATTTTTACTATAGTAGTTCATTGGCCCCTGGCGCCGACAACTTAAACGTTATCTATCTTTATAACTATGTGCGCGGAAGGCTAACAAATATTCCTGTAGTGGGTACTGGTCCCATATTAGTAAGTCTTTATTCTGGCTCTTATGATAATACTGCTCCAAGTGGATCAAAATTAATATTATATGATGGAGGTACGAATGTCACAGGCGGCTATAAATCTACTGGTATTTATACTGCTTCTGTTTCAGTCACGAGCGCTTTAACTCCTTTGACCACATTATATGATGTGTGGCACAGTGGAAGCAATATTGAAACTACAACTGGAGTAGAATATTTCACCGGCTCGATTACTCCTCTTACATTAGCGGGAGCAGTACAGTCTTCGGAGCCAGTATATTATCTAAATATTACAAATTTGAAGGATAAATATCGCAATGATGAAACGGCGCGCCTTAATCTTTACATCAGAGATAAATATTGGAACCCAACTATTTATACGGTAGCAAATAGCACCCCAGAGAGTACAACTATGGTAAGTGCCTCTTATCGAATATTTAGGGTCATGGACGCATTTGAGGCAATCCCATATGGAACTGGCTCCGAGGTGAGTACTCAAATGTCGTATGATATATCTGGGAATTATTTTGATTTTGATATGAATTTACTCGAACCGGGATATGCTTATGCCCTTAAATTTGCTTTTTATGATACTTCGTTAGTATCTTGGGTCGAACAGCCCGAAGTATTTAAATTTAGAGTAGAAGACTATGAGTATTAAAAAACTTTTTGGTTCAACCGACAAAAGTAGAAATTATCTTTCTGATAAAACTCAAAAAGATGCTTTTGAGGATGCCGAATCGGCTCGTAATGTTGCTGCAATTAAAGAAAAGCAGGGGACATTTATACCACAAATCGACTGGTCCGAGCCTGCAAATTTTGCAAAATACGGATCTGCCTATTTATATTACAAGGGCGCCATTGAAAGGATTCATGATTATTATCCTTATGATGGCTCTGATGCAGAAATTAACGAATTCTATAATGGATTATTGGGTATTGAAAAATATATCTTTGATGATCTTTATCCGCGAACAAACGGTTATGTAATATTGAGCGCTGATGGGTGGGGATCCCGCGCGGGCATTCGCCGCGATGGCTATGGTCTTCCCGCCTCACAAGAATATATTGAATTTTATGGTGGACCAAACACTAATACTCACACAACATTGGCCGGCGCATTTAATGATCCGTCAAATAACAAATTTCAATCTGCCAATCTTTATGAAACCAACGTTTATCAAGCGGAAGGGCTTCCAACTGATTATGGCGACGGCACCCGCGAGTCAAACTTAAAGTCAAATTTTGATACTGGCGTTACTGTTGAATTTTGGTTAAAGAAAGATACCTTTACAAATCTCTCTTCGAGTAAAGAAGTAATTCTGGATGTTTGGAACAATGAACTCTCATCTAGCGCCGATTATGGAAGAATTACAATTGAACTAACTGGTGCCTCTACCGGGAGCCCCTTTTTGATCACGGCGCAATCCGGAACTTCCGGATTTTTCCAACAGTCGATTGGTTCTCAATTGACAACTGGCTCCTTGACTAATTGGCAACATTATGCCATTAAATTTGAGAATACGGGCAGCAACACATTTCAAGCTAAATTGTATGTAAATGGTTATCGTAATGATACACAGATAACCGCCGCCACCCTCAACGAATTAAAATCAAAAAATATGATAGGGCGCATAGGTGCCTTGGTAACTTCTCCCTCTTCGAGCCACCCGGCTACGACCGCGCCCCCCGCCGCCGGCGCCGGCAAGTTAAGCGGTTCCCTTGATGAATTTAGATTTTGGAAGGCTTCCCGAAGCGCTAACGATATTGCAAGATATTGGTTTACAGATGTTAAGGGTGGCACTAATACGGACGTTAGTAACACTACGTTGGGGGTTTATTATAAATTTAATGAGGGCATCTCACAAACGGCCAGTGTTGATAAAAAGGTCTTAGACTATAGTGGACGCCTCAGCAATGGTATATGGACGGGATATGATACAAGTTCTAGAAACACCGGTTCGGCCATTGTAATAGCCAGCGCCTCGGCCACCGAATATAAAGATCCGATTATTTATTCTACGCATCCAGATGTGGTATCTCTCAAAGCAGGATTGCTAAATAGCGGCTCTTATCATGATGGGAACAGCAATAGTTCATTCTTGAGTTTGATGCCTAGTTGGATAATAGAGGACGATGACGAGGATACCTCTAATTTAAGAAAAATGACCCACATAGTGGGAGTTTATCTGGATACATTGTATTTGCAAATACAGGCACTTCCATCCTTTAAGAGTCCGATGTATACTAGTGGTTCCTACAAGCCTGTGCCATTTGCAAAACACTTGCCACAATCACTTGGTTTATATATGCCAGAGTTGTTTATTGATGCAGATGTTATGGAAAGGTTTCTAAATCGCGATCAAACTACTCTTTTCGAATCAGATGTGGAAGAAGCCAAAAATTTAATTTATTTAAATATTCACAATAATTTAGCTAACATTTATAAAAACAAGGGAACAGAAAGATCAATTAGAAATGTTCTTAGGTGTTTTAATTTAGATGATCGGCTAATCAAACTGAATGTTTACTCTGATGGTAGGACCCATCCGATTCAAAACAATCTTAGGCAAACCTTAGTCAGCAAGACTTCCCTTAATTTTAACGAGAATGCCAATACTACCGCTGTTGTTTACCAGGCTGTTGATGCGTCCAATCCGGAGTCGAGTGGATATATTTCCGGATCATTGGCCGACCCGACCAAATTTGAAGATAAATATGGAATGACTGTTGAGGCAGATGTTAGATTCCCTGCTTATAATGAATTAAACGATACAATAAATCGCAATTTTATAAGTGCCTCCTTGTTCGGTATGCACCAAGCCGATGCATCCACCACCGACACCACATATCTTTCCCCAGATAATCCAAACTTTCAAGTATTTGCCATTAAGCCAACAACGGATTCAAAGAGTGTATATTTTAGATTATCATCTTCGGTAACACCCTTTCCGATTCCAGAGCTTACAAGTAGTTTATTTTTTAATGTTTATGATAACGATAGATGGAACCTCTCTGTTCGAATTAAGCCGAGTAATTATCCCGTAACCGAGCTTGTAACTGGTTCCGACACGTATACTTATGATGTTATTTTTAGGGGGGTTAACACTCTCTTGGGCAATGTTCAAGATAGCTTTGTGGTATCTGGTTCCATTACCAAGGCCGTCGGCAGTAATTTTTTAAGAGCGCCGAAAAGATTATACGTTGGCGCCCAGCGAACCAATATAACTGGCGCCGTTTTGCAAAAAACAGATGTGTTGTTTTCTGGCCTCAAATATTGGACAAAATATTTAGAAGATTATGATTTAGATCAACACGTAGCGGATATTGATAATGCCGGAATCTCAGGCTCTTATCAAAGTATCTCGCCGCTGGATCCAAATAATCGCGGCGATGAACTTTCCAATTGGAATACGCTAGCGCTTAACTGGAATTTTAACAATGTAACCAGTTCGGACTCTGGGGGTAATTTCTATGTAACCGATGTTAGTTCGGGCTCTGCTCTTTTAAGGGATAATTACGGATGGCTTGGTAAAATATCAGGATACCAACATACTGGATACGGTATAGGATTTGAAGCCACATCAACATCTGCTGTTGATAAGCGCCCGGTTAATTCATTTAAATTTGTAGATCCAGAAAGCCCCGTTTCATCAGATATGATACAAATTTTGTCTGAGGATGAAAAAGTTTTTGGATTGCCGGTTTCGCAAACTGTACCAAGTTTCTTTTACTCCATAGAAAAAAGCATGTATGCTGCAATTTCGGAGGAGATGTTAACATTTTTTGCGGGCGCCATCGACTTCAATAATCTAATTGGCGATCCGGTTAATCGCTACCGCGAAAGATATAAATCAATAGAGAAGCTGAGAGAAATTTTCTTCCGTAGAGTGGCCACTACCACCGATATTGAAAAATTTATTAATTATTACAAATGGTTTGACGACGCGCTAACTGAAATAGTTTCTCAATTGATGCCGGCCTCCTCGGGATTTGTGGCAGATGTGTTGAATACTGTTGAGAGTCACGTTTTAGAAAGAAACAAATACAAATCTCAATTTCCCACATTAGAATACAAGCCAACTACACAAGGTGGCATTAGCGGCATCAACGAATTGACATATAATTGGAGATTGAATCACCATCCAGTATCGAACCTTCAACAAGAAAATTCAGAATGGTGGCGAGAACGCGCTATCCGACAAACGACTCCGGTTATCTCTTCTGGTGATAATAATGTAGACGTAGATAGGGACTTTATTAGAGCTACTGTTCAAAATGACAATGATCTTACTGCATCAACTTTGGTTTCTTTTGTGGGCGGCGTTAGGTCGCTTTATGAAGGAAGCACCTACGCCTTACAAAAGTTGGCTAAGCCTTATAAGTTAGAAATAAAAAGAAAACAACAGTATGGCGGCGGCGTCAACTTTACTGACACTAAAAATATTCAATTTACTTATAATGCCCTATACCCTGCCGGCCCAGTATTTATAACCGGCTCAGACGCAATTCCGGAAAATATATTAGTATTTTTCGCCAAAGATGCGGTACCCCTCAAGGATAGCGTGGATGTTACATCGCCGCCAGAGTTGAAAAAGATTCAAAGAGTTTTTAAGATAAATCATGCGCGTGATTGGAAAGATGGATTAGGCTATTCTAATGTAAAATCTACATATGCTTTTCCTTTTAATATTTTTAGTTCTTCGGTCGCAACTGGATACAATAAAGATATAGTTCTGAGAGTCACTGCCGGCATTGAAGTTACAAATTTGCACAATGACGCATATGGTCCCGATATGGAGATTCCAATGCAGGGGCCCTTCACTGAGTTTGCGGTTGGTGGTCATCAATCTCGCCATATTGCTTTAAATACTGGAAGTGATGATTATTTAAGTCGCCCAGAGGCTTGGAAGTTGCTGTTGGGTGTTGTAACTGGTTCAACGCCCGATATAACTGGTGCTTTGGGAATGGTTGGGGCAGATTATCCGTGGCCAAATACATCTTCTTATCCTGCGGCTGTTAATCAAAAAGCGGTCTACTATCGAGATTTTATCGCTAAGAGACCAGTCAATATTAAAAATATTAGATCTACTACCGGTTCCGTTTTAGGAAATTATACAAAGAATTGGCAAGTAGTAAGTACCGTGGGTGCGTATTCAAACCCGAGCCACTTTATTAATAATCAGCCGTCGCTCCCGACGCAGATAACCGAAACCCCCTCGGCATCCCAAGCAAGATCTATTCTGGATGTTCATAGAACAGCCCAGGGACATTTTCAGTTTATTCCGGATTATTCAATTGGCTATTTAACCGGTTCAGCAAATAAATCAGTTATAATTGGTCGCTTCGCCGCACCTGGCGGAATCGATACAATGGGAATGGGATATTTAGACGTTAGGGCCGCGGAAATGTCTGTATACAATGCCCTTCCTTATCGTAATTTGTCGGTAATTAAGCCCTCTCAGGGCCCTTCAGGTTCAATTTCAGAGACAATTGGACAAGGCACGACAGCAATTCGAGTTTTTGATATTCATGGTAAAGACTTTGGATTGCGTGCCCATATGGCGCGCCACGCAGCCCGGTTTGGAAGAGATTCACTATCTGTAACTAATCCTGGCGCATCATATGACCAAGCGCCAGCAATGTTTAAATTCAATAGAAATACTAGACACTTAATTAAATCTGGCGCGACGGGATACTACAGCGCTTCACAATATGATAATTCTAATATTCAATATCAGATTCCTCGATCAGATAGACAATATGCCTGGGTGACGAACTCATTAGCGCAAAATAGTGAAGGTATTAGATATTACGGATATGCGCCAACTCAAGGGCCCCAAGAAGGTCTGTATTCAAGCTCTGTGGAAGGATATACAGCATATTTCAATTATGTGACGGCTAGCGATGTGCGGCCCGCAACGATACTTTCTTCTGCGGCGGATCTGAGGCAGCCTACCACGCGTTTAAATATTTTTGTAAAAGAGCCAGTAGACGAACTTTCAGATTCGCCAAATACGTTGGGGCTATCTTTAACAGCGGCTAATATTGGTTATCTTAATGTAGATTTACTAAACAAAATTGGCATATACGGAGCCATAAGACGAGATGTAAATTATTTTACACTTTTGATGACCCAAAGAGGAAATACATTTGGTTGGAATTGGAAGAGCACGAGAAACAATGATCATCCTATTTTGGTCAAGCATCGTCGTAACAACATTTTAACTGTGGCATCTAGCCCCATTACTTCTTACGCCCTTCGTCCTGTTTCGACAAGAGGGCGCCCAGCCCTTACTAATCTTACCGTTGGTGGCGATAACGTAACACTGCAAACAACCCATAATAATGAAAAGATATATTTTAACGACTCGGCTCTCAATAATTTACAATATCCGGATGCACCAAGAACCGTAACCCCGTTCGATCAATTAATTGGGCTAGGTAGTGGCCCGGGCGGAGAGCAATTGAACTGGATAATGTATACAGAGAATCTTTTTCCCTCATTAAGAAATGAATATTTATCGCGTTCGTTGGCTCGTACCGGCTTTGATAATAAGTTTTGGAGAGATAGTATAGGTGAAAGAGTTAGTATTGGTACTGGCAGCACAAATTCGTTTAATATTATTGTGTCTCAAAGCGCGTGGCCACTCGATGCACAACAAGATTTTCTCACAAGAACGGGCCCGGTAACAATAGATACGGCCGGGGCGCCCTTTGAAGAACTCATTGGTAAAGGAAAAGCCGGAGAATTACAAAATAATTATGTTCACATACATACCGGTTCTGGGGCCAACATCGTTACTAGCGTTAAAAGTATAAGACCCGGAGCACTATATGCGAGAAAGCAAACTTTGTCATCTCCAAAATCAGTTGTTTCGCCCTCTGGTGTGAAAATTGCTCAAACTGGTACTTTATACCGTCCGTTTGTTGATGATATTGAAGTATATGCCGGCGAAGCTAAGTGGGAAGCAGATGCACAAGCCGGCGTTGTTGTAAAATCCGGATCCAGCGCAATATTTCAAGCATCTGCATCGGCGCCCTGGTTTAATAACTATGATGACTTTAAGGCAGATTTAAAATTGATGGCGAAAGATTATTCCATTCTTCCAGAATTTAGAATTAGCGAACATGTTGCAGATTATATTAAGTATGGTGTAATTAACCGCGATAAGCTTGATACATTCGAGATTCCTGGCACCAATTTGAACAGTTCTGGCGAGTCATTTTATCGCGATTATTCAAATTCAGAATTTATGCAGGGCTTCTCATCAATTACAGATGAATCGGGACTACCGGCAAAAGAAATTAAATTAACCTGCAATGCGGCTATTAGATTCAATCCCTATAAGGGGTTTTATCCAGCACAGAGAACTTTGGATTTAATAACCCAATTTTCTAAATCATATGCTGACGGGTTCGTCTCAACAAAGGACGGCGCCGGCGCGAACGTGTCGCAGGACCCCACGGGTCGCTTGAGACCATTAATGCAGCCATTGTTCGCTCCCGGAATTTTATATAATTCAATAAAATCTGGAATTGGGGTAGATTTTCCGGTTATTACCGATCCCTCAAAATTAAAAAAAGAATATTATGGTGTCAGCCCCAATACTGACATGTGGATGATTACGGGGCACAACACCGGAAGCGCTGGACTCACTGGTAGCGAAGGATATTCAGGAGGGCGATATTGGGACTATAGAGTTCCCTTTGAGACAATGATTGAACCTAAAAAATATCTTTCGGATATTGAATTGTATGACATGGAGCCGCACCCATCGGCTGCCTTGAATGTAACTGCATCTTGGCCCGGCGGTGTGGCAGATAATATATATTCATTAATGGCCGATAATTTCTTTGGACAAGTAGCGGCCTTTTTCTTAAAAGACGAGAGCTATACCAAGCTTCAATCAGACATTGTAACGGATAATTTGCGATTTGAAAGTGGAACCGTATATGGCGCCAGATTAAAGATTTATCGATCAACTACTGGGCCTCGCACTTATCAAGATGAATCTGGTTCATCGGGTGATAATACCGCATATGGGATCTATGGCGGGCGCGTGCATATTGCAGGTAACTTATTTGGTAGCGCCTCCTATCCTATTCCACAAGATCCCAGACAAAACCCAAGCTTTAAAGAGTCATTCACGATGTACAGTCGGCCGACAGCCTTTGGTCCCCCCGTGGCCGGCAGTCGAGAGAAGGGATTTGCGGTGACTCCTGCTATTTTTTCAGCGAGCGTCGTTGATAGCGCCGGCGGATTTAATTGGTCATTCACACCACCATATTATAATGGCGAAGCTTGGATAGACTTCGTATTTTGGCCACAGGATAATGTAACATATGATTTAGAAAGAATATTGTCAGAAATAAAAACTGCTACTCGCCGCTGCGATGCGGGCCCGTCAGCTTCGCTTGGCTCCACGACAGGCACTCAATTATTATATTCCTATCCTGACACAGTTCAAATACCCTATGAAGGCAAAAACGTTAATGCGAATGCGATGCAAATAGATTCAAGTATTAATTGTTTCGGTGTTGAAAGGGTAATAAAACAGAGAAAAGATAAATTTGGTAACGAGATTCTCTCAGAGAATGAAACAGTCGGTCAGAAATGGATTATTCAGCCAAAATGGGAAACACCTATGTTAAATTTTAATGACGAAGGCGTACATCCCATCACAAATGCTAATTCTACATTGAGTATACCTACATATGGATCGGCCTCGGTACCTCGCGGAATATGGCATCAATTTGGTACGATCCCCGAGACCCCAAATAAGGGAATTTTCTTAGAAATTTCCGAATTCCCAGTAAATTGGTTAAAGAATCATTATAGGGTTATTGATAATCCTAGCATATATAATAATTCTGATCGAAGCGCTGGTGCCGATATATATAAAAACATGAAATCATTAATAGATGTAGTTGGCTTTAAAACAACAAATACCAAAAAGAGGTTAGGCGAAATAGCCGATAAACGAGTTATTAAAGAAGCAGTTGTGGCTGTGCCTTATATTTTACAAAGCGTCGATAATCCGGCCACGACTTCACCAACTCTCCGTCAGGAAAGAAAGAGGTTTATTAATATTCCCCAAGAGAGAGTTGTGGCGGCTATGAAAAATGCAATTGGTAGTGCCACCGGCGATTCCCTTGAGGCATCTGGAGAGTCAATTAGGAAATTAGTGCAAAAAATGAAGAGTTATGTGCTACCTCCACAATTTAATTGGATAGAGAATAAAAACATTGATCCGATTGCAATGTACATTTTTGAATTTAAATACGAATTTGATAAAGACGACTTGAGTTATATGTGGCAAAATTTGGCGCCCCGCGACTTTAAGAAAATAACTTTAACTTCTCATTCGATTGCACACAAATTAGACAACAATGAAATATTAAGTGCTGAAAACCTAGATCATCCAAATCTTCGTTGGATGGTTTTCAAAGTTAAGCAGCGCGCTGAAGAAAATTATTCTGATTTGGCTGTGGCACAAGTGGGGGAATCAACCTCTGAAGGGGTGTTTGATTTTAACAAAAAAGAAAATGGATACAATGTCCAGTTTAATTGGCCTTATGATTACTTATCTTTTATTGAACTAATTAAATTAGATGCCGGCGTCTTATATAAAAATGGTGATTTAGAAGATGAGGCGGAATAAAAATGGCTAAATTTACTAATAAAAAAGAACAGGTTTTTGATTTAAAATTAACAACATACGGGCGCCAATTATTTTCGGTTGGCAGCTTTAAGCCAACATATTATGCTTTTTTTGATGACAACATTTTATACGACGGTCAATATGCCAATACAGGGGTTATTGAACCCCAAAACAGTATTCACTATAGAATTAAAAACGAAACACAATATCTCGAAGGTTTAACTTTATTTGAAAGCGTCGAAGATACATTAAACAATTATAGTGGGCCCGGCTGGGAGATAGCCGATTCCAAAAAAAGAGTAAGAAAAAATGCTTTTAGATTCGACGCTTCAATTGGGGATGCTTATTTGGATGGCGGCGCAAATATTGCCCCAAGTTGGAAAATCGTAACTCTTCAAAGCAATATTACATCTTCCGCGACAAAAGATACGGACAATAATATTAATATTCCCCAGATTAATATCACTGCTTCTTATAATAAAAAAATCAAAATGTTTGAATTTAATCCCGATCCAACAAGCGTCAGGTCAATTAATTTAAAGACTGCGCCTTTTATAGATAAAAGGATAATTGAATTAGAGACAACCGATCCTTTGATTTATGTAGAAGAAGTTAACACACAAATGCTAACAGAAAATTTTGATTTAGAAGTATATCAAGTTAACAAAACGGTGAAAAGAGTAGGCAACTTCATTGACACGATTACAGAATTAGAAAAAAAGTATTTCAAAAAAATAATACCACAAATTGTTGATGGTATTATGGTTTCGCCGGTACAACTTAAAAATCCTCCCCAAACACTAACGACTGCTAGCGTGGAGTATTATTTTGATGTTTTGGTTGATCATGAGGTTAATCCCAAGATAGCATGTAAGGGTGCGGAAGTATTCAATAAAGAATCTTACTACATTCATTTAGATTTTGATTGCGCAGCAGAAAAAGGTGAATCAATATATTATGATATTTATGGATCAGTTACGGAGCCTGAAATATGTCAATATTAGTTTATAAGGGCGATCCCACCGATAATTTTGGTGAATTCTTGCCAGTGCCATATATTGAAAAAATAGAAATTCATAATGATGGCGGATATGAGATTGTTGTGGCGCTCTTTTTGACCGTTAAAGAAGATGAAGATGTTGAGGCGGTTAAGGCGAGATTAAATGCCGTCGATGCCGCCGGCAAAAGACTTCTAACAAATTATATTCTTTTGGTTGTAAATAAGCCAGATAATAGAATAGAAACGTTGCTGAACAATGAAATGAATATATTTAATTTTTATGAAAGAGCAAAACACGATCCTATCTATGGCGATGGAACAACTTCCCGAACAACACTAGAAGAGTTGGATTTCTTTGGTGGAGATGCCGAGCTAACTGATGATTTTTATGATATTAATGGAAGTAGGATATTAAAGTTTACTATATATTATGGCAGTGCTAACCGCGACGGAAGCGCAATTGTGTTGCCCGAATCCGGAGTAGTAACGGGTGTCCCCGGTATGCTTACCTCCGCGTATACTCCCCCGGATCCGGCCTACACAGACGCCGCGCTCAGCACCGCAGCCACCGCCGTCACCGCCGAAACCGCCGTCACCGGTGTCTTCCCCGCCGGCGAACTTCTCCTTGAAGCTCAAACCCCCACATTCGCTCCTTCTTACGAAGACGCTAGCACAACCGTCGCTGTTACGTTTCTTGATTGCGCTAGCGACTCCGACTGTTTTTCTGGAGAAACATGTTGCGACGGAAAATGTAAAAAACCTGAAGATTGTTATGTGTCCGCCGGGAGCGACCGACCGGATCAACTCTTCGATTTCGAGGTCGAACAACATCTTGCCACCGAAGATAGCAAAGATCCCGGGGCCCCCGGATTGTCGACGTGGCATGACTTATATTATTTCGCGAACGGCGACCCATTTGCCGGCATGTCTTCTGCCGAGGACGCGTCCCTTTTAGACTGCTTATCGAATGCGGATTGTCTTGTCGGAACAGAGTGTTGTCAGGGAAAATGTAGAGACCCGCAAGATTGCGCTCAGGAGGTCCAAGCCGGCACTGGACTACCTGGCTACTCATCACCGGACGACCTACCGGATCAACTCTTCG
>Ga0209434_1000232_pt1 | contig 28642 bp, 9 predicted proteins | sample ETNvirnome_2_300_FD_184068 | JGI IMG/M metagenome (GOLD analysis project Ga0209434, IMG submission 184068) | Marine viral communities from the Pacific Ocean - ETNP_2_300 (SPAdes) (version 2) | ecosystem: Environmental > Aquatic > Marine > Oceanic | place: Pacific Ocean | collected 2013-06-22 | reverse complement strand
AGGCTCGACTTGATCGCTAGGGTCACCCTCGTGCCACGAGGTCCTTGAATTGAGCTTTCTCCGTCGACACCGATTTGGCTGACTGAATTGCCTCCATCGCCGTCGAGCGTAATAATATAAGTTGCAATGTTGTCGTCGTCAATTGTAACCGGGGTCATTAGGTCGAAGTCACGGCCTGCGACGGTACCAAAGCGATTATCAAACTGTACAAAATATTGGGTTTCCAAAAGAAGGGGATTGACTTGGTCTCTCGGGGTCAATTCGGTAGTATCCAGTCCCTGGTCCGCGATGATGCGGCCGCCACCGTTGATTTCATTACCATTAAAATAGCCAGTGTTGATGGCAATACTAAGGGTTCCGTTTGATGTCAGGGCATTGGCAGTCTCTAAGTCCACCGCTATTATATAAGCATTCGAAACAGAATCTAGAGGCGCCATGGTCTCATTCAACTGAATAATAGGAAGATATAATAAGTCATTAGATGTGTAAGAGATCAGTCGGGACTTCATACTCGACATATTATTAGTGAAGGCCTCTAGGACCGGAGTCTGCAAAATACTCAAATCATAGTACGCGGAACCACTAGGGTGGTTTTTATCGTATAGCCCGTAATCAATCTCGTCGTCGCCTAATGCAAATTTAGTTATTTGGAAGTTGCCTTCCGCTAATCTTTTTCGGCCTAGGTCGGTTAAAACAGCGTCCAAAATAATGTCGCCAGAATTATCTAAAAATCCCATATGTATATCCTCTTCTTATAAATAGTCCTAAATATCTTTATTCACTTGGATTTACCTTGCCGGTATTTGTAAAATTGATATTTAAATCTAGTTTTCTTCCGGTTTGTTTACTAGTCAGCCTCACTTTGAAGCCCTTACCCCACACCTGATCGTCCAATCCGGCTGCTCCTAAGAGCGCTGTGGGAGGCGCCTCTGTAACAGAAGGGTTGCCCAATCTTGAGCCAAGGGTATCCCGATCTATCACGACTTGCTGCAGTGCTGGTTCTATATAAATAAACCTTCTTCCTGATTTTACAAGATTTTCGCCCTCTTTTTCAAAACTAAATATATTTTGTTTCAAAAATATTTGACCATTGTTGTCAACCATCTCAATCTCAAATATGCGCGTTGGGTTTGAAACGTTTTCATGTACATCAATTGCTCTCGCGCAATAATAGTATTTTGTATTGGGTTTAATGTTGTCGATTAATGTACCGCCTACTCCAAAATCAGGATCTATTTCGGGAAGAAGACTGTTGATAAAATCACCATAAGATGCGGGGGCGCGCCGTAATTTAAATAATTGATATCGATCGACCGGGTCATCGCTCTTAAATATAATCTTTTTACCTTGCTCCTTTATCTCATCAAAAGTGAGGTATGTTCTATTTTGAGAATAGTACTCTTCTTCGAAATATTGTCTATCTCCCTCAAGAATCTGAACCGGGGCCTGGACTGTTTTGCCTGTCGTCGCATTAAGGAGAATAAGAAGCTTGTCGTTTATTCCTTTGTATGCATAAAACGAAATTTCTGGTTCACGGGGAGGCTTATCGATAATGGGGGCCGCGGCGAGACCTCCTATAACATGAGGAACCACAATAGCTTTAATGCTAGTTTCATTCCATATATCGGATTGCATGACCGGGTACTCCGGTCCCCCCACTCCCGGGTAGACTGGGTATTCAGAAGATTCATAATGATAGGCGTTTCCAAATACCAGTACAACCTTAGAAACATCGTATTGATATTGTTGATTATATTTTACCTGTGAATCATAAAAATATGCCGGCATATGCGAATGAAGACGTGGCGAAATATAAAAAGTTTGGACAATCTGTCCCGGAACAGGTCCGGTAGATCCCTGACTTACCCTTCTCTTGTGAATCACATATAAAAGAGTTTCCGAATGACACGAAGTGTTCTTAAAAACCTTCTCCATAGGTCGTGTGACCGCCCTTGCGTTGGCCAAATCTCCGGCCGGCGAGGATGCAAAGAGGCGGTTAATAGCCTTAAAGGTTGCCTGCGGATCAGAAGCTAAGTTTTCTCGGGTGTAATCGCGAATACGCTTAAATGGAGTAGCCCACTGGTCTTGATTGTCTAACTGTTGATGGAGCTGAGTTACGATTTGCCCATTGAATCTCTCGAAGTCTTCCGCTAGGCGGCCTAAATCAAAAAGTACTGTAGTTTCGCGGTGTGAGTCGGTGTCATAGGCGGGCATAAAATCGCCGGTTGAGCTATTCTTCCAGGACGAAGCTTCGGCGCGCTTTTCTGTAACTGCGAATGATCCAGATACTGCGTTGGCTGAGAGATTTGTCATATGCATGATTGCAGTATATTGAAGCAAATCAACAAAATCTCTAGTTTCCTTGTCATCCCACAGCGCATTTAAAACACTCCTATGATCAGCGTACCCCGTTACCTGGTCTTGGTAGGATCCGATAGCAATCGTATTATAAAATGGCACAGTTGATAGATGAATTGCCTTTTTGTCCAAAGCATTCAAATCCGAATGTAAGACTGCGAAATTCTTATTCTTTTGAACTAGGATTCCTTTGGCTTCTTCAAGGGCCGGCGGATCGAATAAAAGATCTTGCAGTCCGTCGGTATACATATTATAGTAAGAACGTGTGTTTGCTTCCGTTACCGTCTGGTTGTTGGATATTTCAAAATAATCAATATTCTGGGCTAATGTAATGGCGTCAAGGTGGTAGGGAGCCAATAGCGTGCTGCTTGTGTTGATTAGTTCATGTTGTAAATAATAAACATTCGGAAGGAGCGATTCCGTGACTAGGGGACTGGCGATAACGCCTTCATAGGACACCCCAGTCTGGACATAAAAATTATACGTTGGGGAGGGATCGAACAATAACCCTGATTTTTCTCGTGTTTCTAGATTTCTTGGAGGTCCATAAAAAACAGCTGTATGGTCTAATATATTTCCACCATAAGTCGCCGGATGATCAATTGAAGCGCCGCGGGAAAGTCCGGCATACGTGCCGGCGCCCGGTGCTGGGGTAAATTGATCTGGCGTGGCGAAGAGTTGCGTGGGTTGAAGCAAATAATTCCGGCTCTCTGGCGACGAGTTTGTCCACGCATTCCAGTTGGCATTATGTCCGTTAACCACTATGAACTCATATTTTGCCCTGCTCCGAGTGCTCGAAAGGGGTCCGGGCTGTATTTTCGTGCTGGGCTGTATAGTGTAGTCGATTACTGGATTTAGCAGCTGCTTCTTTATCCGGCCCACCTCTGTGTCGTTGGCGCCGGTGTTGGAGGGGGCGCCATTTTTTAATTGTTGCGCGTAAGAAGAATAATTTATAAGAAGTTTTGCATCAACATTATGATTGGCATAGCCGGCACTAGTGTAAATTGCCTTATATCTCCCCAAGCAGCCGCGGATACGATCGATGGTTCCCCAATCATTTTTAGTCGCCGGATGAAAAATTTTACCGTTCGTTGCGTCGGCAGGAGGATTGTTCTTGTTTCTCTCTTTTAGTCCCACTAAATTTGAGTTTACCATCGTGATTTTATCTTGATAATCTTTATAAGCTATTGGCATTTTTTATTAGTCCTGTGGTCCCGATGAAAGAAATAAGTGTGTGGCCATCGGAATTGTTTGATTAGGCTGCAAGACCACGGCAGGCGGTGGGGCTGTTGCTGGGGGTCCTGACGTTGCTATGCCCATGGGAACAGTTTGAGAATATAGAACTTCTTTGCCATATGCATTCCTTAAGGAATTAAATTCAGACAGGTAGGCTTCTGGTTCGATTAGATAACTCCGTAAAAGCGGACCATAATTACCATCGATGCTTATGTTGCCCAGCGGTCCTATAATAAAAAGAGTCGAAAGAGGAGTAAAGATAGTATTTTCTGTACTATTTTGTCCTTCTTCTATTTTAACAAGGCGACATATTAACATCTCACTGTTTGATTGTGCTTGATTAAAAACGACATCTGTCAAAATCGACCAATTCTCGGCGCCAATTCCACCCTGTGGTACATACGAAGAAAGATACTCCACCCTCACTAAGGATCCAAAAGTGAGCACCGTAGGAACCGGGGGTGGCGGGGCTGTATCATTAGAAAGCGCGGCAAGGTTCGGGGAGGCTGTGGCCAAAGCTTGTGGTGAACTAGCAGGAGTGGGGGGTGTCGGCAAATTGAACCCATTAAATTCCTCTCCCAGAAGCTGATTAGCAAGATTTCCCCCATACGCGGTGAACGCGCCATGTTGTGTCTGGTGCACATTGATAACGCTTTCGTTTGAGCCGCCGCTATCTTGAGAGGGGCTGTCGAGATTAAACGACGCGTTGTCGCCCATAATTTCTGATGACGCGATGGATTCGGGCGTCACCAGAGATGCCGCGGCAACTAATCTATTTAGGCTTACTGGGAGAGCTGAGATCGAGATTCCCATTGAACTTATGACTGCCGCGTTGGCATTAGCTTGACTAGTTGGAGTTAGATCAATTGTCTGTGAGCTGGCAGCGAAGAGCGCTTCTTGTCCCCCCATATCAATATTTTGACTAGTAGTGTCAATCGGCGGATTTGAGCCGAGGGCGACGGAGGTTGGTGAAAGATATCCATATGAATTCGTAGTTTCTGCATTTTCGGTGGATGAGGGGAACTTTTCTTCTTCGGCCGTAATTCTCTGTTGCATTATTTGATAAGTAATCGCGGGGATCACCCCCCCAGTATTACTAAGATAATCGTCGATATAGTTGAGACCGACATTATTCGGATTATTAACCTCTAGTCCGCCATTTAATTGTACACTGGCTTCCAAAGGCAACGGGGGGTCGACATTGGATATGGAGCTATCAAAAGTGGCCGCGGCTGATTTAGTAGTCGCATTGTTGGTATTAAGAATAGCTTCAAGTGCCAGTCCATACCCTCGTATCAAGGCATTAATTATGTGTCCACGAGATTCGGGTGAAAAGTCAGAAGTTAAAATCAACAGAACCTTTTGCCATTCTTTTGGAGTAAAGCTGCCGTAGGCGGATATCCCATTTATAAATTTAATGCTGGCCATATAAGTCCCCACCAGATTTCCACACTCAGTGGGGTCTAGATTGCACCTCGTGACACCGCGCTGAATTATATCGGATATGGCTTTAAAAACGTCTTTTGTGTTATCAGCCAATATAACTTGAGCATAATATTCTAGTCCGCCGGCGGCATATTGAGCTGCGCCATCGTCCCTAAATGCTATCCCGATTATTTCTCCATTGTTAAACTTTTTAATTATTTGAACATCATCGTTTAAGGACCCAACAGGAATAAAGGGATAATCAGCACCAGATGTTTTTATTTTACACAGCCCCGTTTTGGTTCCGCGGGCTGTGAGCTTGTTGCTTCTAATATCTAATTTCTTGGTTGTAACGCGACTAATCTTAATGTCCACTACTTTTATACAAGCAGCGAGCGCTTCGGGGTTCTGAATATATCTTCCAAATAATGAATTATCTTTGAAGTAATCAATTAAATCAAAACCAAAATAACCATAAACAATACCATCGCGGTCTCTAGATAAATGAAGCGGTGAAAAGTATCCCAAGGGACCAGTAATTGCACTCAAAGCTGCGTTCGCGGTGTCTATATCGGCCTGCCCGGTGGAAAGAAGGCTAGAAACCGGAGGGATGATCGCTGGGATCGCTGCGCCGGCAAGCTCCAATATGCGCAGGTCCTTAGACTTCACATTAATAACTTTTTCACTTAACAGTGCAGGATGAGGGGAGGATATGTGGGTTCGGCCGGCCATGGTGGTCTCATAGACTGATCCTCCCTTTGGTACGGCGCCGATATGCACCGAGGCCGGCCAAATTGAGTCTTTCTCCCCATAAAAGTTAACAGTATCAGTCAAAGTATACAAATCGCTCTCCAGAGGGGGGCGGCCGCTTATTAAGAGTGTTTCTTTTAAGACACTTCCAATAGTAATATTATTATTAGAATCCTCTGAGAAAGACACCACCAAAACATAAAGATCGTTAGTATTATTAGCATCCAAATCCATGAAATGCCTATGGATATATGTCTGATGTGCTACATTCAGATCGTGGCTCTTATCAATGTAGGTTTTATATCTGAAATCAGCTCTAGAGTCCAGCGAAAAGTGCCGAATATTGTGTTGCTCTCTTAAAATCTTTTCCTTAAGCGCGACGTCGTCTACATATAAATTTTCAATAATTGATTTTCCGGACGAAAAAAATACAAAATTCCCAAAATCAATTGTTCTTGAAGCTTCAGTAGTTCTGATTATCTCGTTGGATAAAACCAGACGAAGTTCTGTTGGGCTAATACTGATTCCCTCTATGCTCAGAAAGGGAAGGACTCCTTTGTAGGGTCCCTCTGCGACAGGCGTAGACATTTAGCAGGGCTCCTCTTCGGCAGTTGTATATAAATCCCGGTTCAACTTCATTCTGGGGGCGTTTGTAGACAGTGCCTTCTCTGTTATATTTAGTTCTTGGATGATTTCGTAGGGTATTTCTTTGTCTACCAAAACATTAAAATAATACTCTACATTGCCAGGAGCATTAAGGCTATTATTAATTTCGCGGGGAAAGACAAAGTAATTGCCACCTTCGGGAGTGTATGCTAGTTGCACAAAAGAGCCTGTTCCGATTGGCGCAGAGGAAGAATGATAAATCTCGATATCAAAATTCTCTTTTTCAAAATCAGTATTTTCTTCTAGAACCTCCATCAAAAGATAATCTTCGTTTAAAGCCAAAAAAATGTTCGTTTCTTGTCCCGTTGCTGATTGTAGATGTGCTGTTATTGAATTGTCTGTTAAGTCCCCCGACTTAAAAAAAGTGTAATAATCTAGCGTAATATTCAATTGGGGTATGTGCTCGACATAATCTGATGTATCTATATAATCCTGCGATGAACTTAACTCTGCACTCGAAAGGATTGTCGCATTCCACGATGGATTGTACTGAGTATTAAGCGATGATCGGCCGATAGCATGGGCATTAATCTTTCCCTTGTCTTCAAAGACAGGTTGTCTAAAATAAGCTGTCCGATTAATTGGATCAGAATTACTACTTCCAATTGGTCCTTCTAAATTATTTATAAACTGTGTGACGCGGGTTTCTGCACTAGTTCTTGTCATCGTTGCCTTTAATGCGGGAGTGTCCTCTTGAATTCTCCCTCGCGTTGCGTTCTGACTTTCGGTATAGCCGGAACCGCTAGTATCATATAAGATATCATCATCAAAAAAGGCGTAATATTCCGGCTTCAATTTTCCAATAGAAAGAAGATACTTCCCATACTCTGTTAATTGAAATTCAAATACTTCTTCTTTTTTATCTAAAAATTCCATTATTTTTTATTGCCTCCTTTTGACCCTGGCGGTGTCGATTCGGACCAGACGAACCTGGGCCTTGGTGTAGGAGATGGTGGGGCCGGTTTCGGGCTGTACGGTGGGGCAGCAACTACTATAGCGCCGGCGCCTCCTGCGCCGCCTCCTGTAGCTGTAGCGGCGCCTCCTCCTGCAGCTGTAGCGCCGCCTCCTCCTGCAGCTGTAGCGCCGCCTCCTGTAGCTGCAGCGCCACCGCCTGTTGGTGTACCGCTTGTCGCACCTCCGCCTGTGGTCGTACCGGATCCTCCGGAGCCGGCTTCGTTTGTATCAATCTGGTTAATCAGGTCCGCGGACTTATATTGTACCCCTTCATCAATTTTTGCCAATTCAACCAAGGAGAAATAATCGTAGGGCCAGTTGTAGGAGTGCGGACCGATTGGGTCGCTCTCGTAGCCTGTGAGATCACTCGTAAGCATGCTTCTTCTGAACCTCTCGAAGTTCTTCTTGGCGCGTCTCTTGACTTTAAATACCATCCATCTCACATCTTCAGTATTGTTGGCAAGAAGGTCGACCAGTTCTTTGTCTTCTACCACAACCTTCTTTTGTTCGAATTTGGTGGCGATGGAAGGCATAAGATTCTGCCACATGTCCGTCAAATCTTTTTTCGTGAGTTTCGCTTCAAATTCAAAAATGTACATTAATATAGGAGTAACAAAATTCGGATGTCGTATAAAGTCCATCTTGGGAGGGAAGACATATTTATCCATTGCACCCAAAATATTCTGATATGTATTTGATGCCTCGGTTACAACATTCAGAGCAAAGAACTGCCGTTGATTCTCTACTGTTTTGAACGGCACTGCCACAATAGCTTCTTCAAATTTATGCTCATCTGGGACTCTCCCGATGCGTGTTGGCGCGCCAGTTGTAAACCCTACCACGTTTGCCAAGGACTCTGAGGTTGAAGGTGTATACCCGGGTATGTCGCGGTTATAACTAATGGGAAGGTCTTGTATGTCGATAAAGATTCCATTGTCCGATGCTGAGGGGACGGTTCCATACTGATGCCACATCCCTTTTGTTGTAATGAGACTAGCATCATCACCAGCAGTCATTGTGCCGCTTGGAGGACTCGAGGCGCTTACCTGCGCAAAGTTTATTACAGGAGTTTCAAACTTGCTTTGTATCACCCAACTACTCTTTTGTACCTGTGTTCCTTCGGGGACCGATAAGAGGCGTTCTGTTAAATTGAGACAACTATTAATCGCCACGGCCGGAGCCGAATTAGGTTCCAGATATCCAGGATCACCTTGCTGCTGGCTGAGTTCAATCGTTAGATTATCGTAAATATCCTGTAGTGTTGGGATGCCGCCGACAGATGCACTGTAAGTTAGTAAAGCTGCAGCTGGATGATTATAATAGGGAGGAGAACAGTGTGCAAAACTCGGCGTGTTGACGTCGGCTCCGAAGACTGGCGGTCCGAAGGCAGACTCTCTAGAATACATCGTAAACCTCTTTCTGTCTGGCATTGTCCGGCCGCGCTGTATGCCCTCGTTTCTGGGAAACGGTTGGTAACCGTCTAGCACCGAGCCGGTTTGAGCAGTTCTGAACAGCCTAACTTGCATTGTATAGATGCTTCCAGATACAACAGAGGAGAAATTTTCTTCTCGTTTTGATTGGAAATTGGCAAACCCATTTGAATAAAGGTGGCTTGTCTCACATAAAAAGTTGTCAATGGCCATCCTATATAGAGCGCTCCCCTGTAGCTCTTTCATCTTAAAATAAGCATTTCCCTGAGGATATTGTAACTCCGGGCCGGATCCGCCATTCACATACAACGAGCTGGTCAGGAAAGATGGAACATGTGCAACGGATGAAGAAGGATTTCGATCGTATATAAACGGGCCGCCGCTCCTTCCAGAAGTAGCTTCGGGGGTAAAAAGTTGTGCGGGCCCAATTGTGCCGGAGCCCGGAGATAGACCAGTAAGCACCGAGCTATTAAAGAAAGCCTCTGGGTTATACAGCGCTTCAAACGGAACTTTTTGCATATTATAGCCACAAGAATTGGGCTTCTTCACGTCGGTGGCTACGCCCATACCGAGCGGCGGCAGATAGGACGCCCGGCCAACTGACATGATATTACCCATATAGAGGTAGCCCTCTTCATGCTTGAGACCACCTTTCGGTCGGTCTGAAGCAGTAACGTGGTAGCTTATCATTGAACCAGACTGCATGGGATAGGCGGCGGCTGACGATGCGGTGTGACAAATGATAAAGTTAGACATCGCTATACCTGACTTGACAGTATTATAAAGAATGCCAGGAGAAAAGAGGGGGTCCATCAAAATTCTAAATCTCTTTTTGGCATCAACGCCGGAACTGCCCACCGCAAGACCGAACTCATCGACAGTGGGATCAGTAGTTTTTTGGTATACTGATGGAGCATAAGATGCAGAAAAGAGGCGCGCCAGTTCAACCGTGCGTTCGGTCGGCGTGAACCCCTTATACGGCAAAAACTTAATCAGTCCGTCACAACTTAATGTAATCTTGTCTCTCACAATAGTAAGGGGCGCCGGTCTCTTGCCAAATAGGTCATCATCTATAACCTTAAAGTACTTGAGAAAATCTCCGTTTGAATAAGTCTTAAAGAACGGCTCTTGAGCGCTGCTGCTATAAGCCGCACCGGTGATCTCAAACAGTCCAACAATCTCTGTCAAGAAATTGTTTTCTTCCCCATCAACATATGTTTCCATATGTTCAGAAATTCTAAACTCTGGAATTATTGAGTGATCTTTGCCTACTTCGCGAATGTGATTCTCATACGTCTTGTAATCTTGATATGGAGCTTTGCCGGCTTGTTCTGCGACCAACCATTCAGCATCTCCTGCTAAAATAGGAAAATCATCAACAAGAGTCTGCCCACCATAAATTCGTTGTGCATACGTTGGCCCGGCGTACTGGTTCGGGAAAGCACTAATCCCAGCATTTGCCTCCGCTGAGGAAGACCGCGAGACGCGCAATGGGTCGTCGGTTGATCCAGTGAAAACCGTATAAGTTGGCTGCAGCTCACCGGCGCCGTCGTTGTGGTACGGGGCAGCCATTGAAGAAGTGGTTTTAAAGTTGTTGTGCCCATCCAGCGGCCACATACTTTGAGAAAGGACGCGTCGATAGCCCATAGAGCAGGAAGCTGCGCTTTCAAGTGTCTCGAAGGTTCGGGTGGATCTATTATCAAACCAAATGGTTGAAATGTTATAATCTTGGCGGCCGCGGATGGTCGACCTGTAAGCATTTTTTTCAGATGGATACACCCTCTGTGCATAGTTCGCCACCAAGCTTAGGTTACTTTGTACAGCATAGTCTAAAACTGAATTGTACGCTCGGCGACGAGTGGTGTCTATCTTAAGATTTAGAAGATTGTTTAATCCGTTATGAGAAAAGTATTCTAGTTGATTAGCGTAGGGTACTGTAACCTGCATGTTATTAGCTGAGTCAGCATTTTCTGTATTGTCCTCGAAAATAAAATTAATCGGTAGATTTGCATCGCTTATGGGTGATTCATAATAGTCAGCAAACTCATTCGGGCTGAGGGATTGATATGCGCCTTGCGCGGCCTCGTCGATAACGGTGGAAGGAGGTAACACAGACCCAATTAAGTTCTGTTCTCGCATGCGCCTAGCCACCGGATGTTCTCCAGCTCGAATTTGCTTCCAAGTAGGCCACCCATATGGACCATTACGATGAAGCATCATTGTGTTAAAAGAAAACCCAGCCGAATTGGGAGGAACCGAAGAAGTAAGTGTGAAGTAGTCGGCCAATGTGCCGGGCTCGTCGCCGGGGACGGCGTTGCCTAGTCCGATCACCGCATCGTTGCCATGGGCCGAGAAGTCACGAAGAACGGAGCCGCTAGGGTTTCCAGTGACGATGTGGCCGTAGTAGCCAAGTATTCCTGCTGATCCATCGCCGGCGCGGTACCAAGCTGCCAGCGAATCAGCTACTGATTGAAACTCGGGATTATCCTTCGCTATAATAGACGGGTCGGCTGGGCACGCATGATTGAAAAGCATGGTTGCTTGATTGCTGTCCACCGAAGAGGTATAAATTTGAATCTCATCTAAATTACCAACAAAGTTGTTCAGAAAGCCGGCTTCGTCTCCGTTCGGTCCATTCCCTATATAACAGCCGTACCCCGAAATGGCCGAAATCCCGGAGGCGGCTTGGGCTTCGTAGCTTTGCTCTGATCCATTAATATAAAGACGTTGACGTTTTGCTGTGATATCACCAAGTCCGTCTGAGCCATCATAGGTTGCAACGATATGATACCAGTTCCCATAAAGAAGGTTTTCACCGGCGTACACTATTCCATCGACGGAGCCGGCTATGTTAAAGTATAGGTCGAAAGCCGAAGCGTCCCGATTGCGGCAGGTGAGGAACTTATCGCCCGAGAAACTAAAAATCATGGCGCCTGAGTCCGATGAGCTGCTTGCTGCATTTATCCAGCATGAAAAAGTCCACGGCTGTGCATTTGGGCCGGATCCTCCGATGAGATTGTCCCACTTTGTATCTGTGCCAATAAAAATATGCGAGTTCAGCTCCTCGGTTGAGGTAGTTCCGGACATATATATGGCGCGCCTATTAAAGGCTCCTTGAGGGCGGTACAGTACGTGGTCTGCGACATTTAGTGGACGTACTCCAGCCGGACCTTGTAGATTGGCATCAGTAAAAGGAGTATACACTCCCTCTCCAGAATTTATATCATAAGGATAGGCGCCGCACATGTTGCCGCCGGCGCAGTTCAACCGTATATTACCATTGGGAAAGCCCACCACTGTGGCGGAACTTGTTGCAAGCTGCATAACAGAAGCGCTATAGCACGACTCTCCCTGCAATCCATACACTTGACTGGCAGTACTGTTTATAGGTAAAGACGCTGTTACCCAACTATATTGTCGTGTTGATCGAGGTATTGCGTGTTGGACAAAGAGGTTGTCATACTGAGATCCGGTAAAATAAGCATCGTGTCCTGATCCAGATACCATCCGGATAACCCTGTTCCTATTGGTCTTGTGCCACGACGGGGTGGTCACGTAGGTAGACGCCGGCACCGAACCGTACGCAGCATCGGAGCCAAAAGGACCACAATGTAATGTGGCGCGCTGGTCGAGTCCCCGGTTTTTATCAATCTGGTCGACAACCGTAATCGTCCGTGCGGCTAGCGGATCTGCAACCGCGGAGCCAGAGAGCCCATAATCAATAATTGCAAGGTTGTGATATGGCGATGCGTTGTAGACTGAGAGCTCTTCGTGCGCGGGATCCATATAACCTAGGGACATGACCTCATAGCCGCTTCCCGCAAAGCGATTTACAAAGATTGTCTCGTTGGAATCCGAGCCCGTACGAGCAGGAATAGCATAGTTAAGGTTGCCGCCAGGATTTGGAGTTGGTGTGTTTAAAGTCGCGGCAAAGGATGGGAATAGTGCATAGGTGAAATTGCTGGGTGTCAATCCGGACAGGAATCCTGCTGGAAAGTTATTGGCGCGGAGGGCGGTTGTGTCCGAGAATGCGCTAAGATTGTCGTCTATAAGAGAATATACTGCTGTTTGACCGTCAGTCTCGTCGTCTTCATTGGAGTACCCGCTCATAGGATAAAACACAATCACATTGGAAGCAAAATCAGTTTTGAAAGGATTGTTTCGTACACCCCCGTTATAAAGTGTTGTTACTTCGGCGCTGGAAAGTTCTTTGTTGTAAATGGCGACGTCACACATATAGCCGTCGAAGTAGTTGTTGTAGGCGGAGATGCCCAGTTGAAGGGGATCTGTGGCAATGTCTCTTACATCCGATAGTGAGTTAGCCGTGCCAGCGTCTCCGTCGTCTACGCCGTTGACATAAATGTCTGGTAGGATAACCGTTCCGTCATACTCTGCGGCCATTCCGGAATACGTGACCACAATATGGTACCACTGTCCTGTGACCATGGCTGTGGCGCTGCTCTTATAGTTCCCAGAACCCCCGAGGAAAGCCCGGAGTCCAAGACTGCCTCCTCCACCGTCATATAATCTTATCTCGCGACCGGTCCAGGCTCCGGTTCGGCCAATAGCGATAACGGTGTCGTTGCTTGACCATGTGTTTACATATATCCATACCGACATACTATAGGGCTTTGTTCCCCCAACAGATGAGGAGCCTATAAGATTGTTCCATTCTGTGGCGGTAGTCGCATTGGCGTCCATGTAGTCATCCGACCCATCAAACACATAGGATCTACCAACAATAGGATCCGGCTCAAAAAGCGGGAGCCGGCCTCGTGTCGCCAGAGTCTCGGGGAATTCCGCAAAATTGAAAGATTGATCTTTAAAAAATGGATCATTACTCGTTCGGCCGGCAGATTGAACAACCTGATAGTTCTTCTGATAGTTTCCTATACCACTATGCATAATGGTACCCGACAGCTTTACATCCAATGATGCTGTTGTCATCAAAATGTTCTTAATGTTTACGGGTCGTTTTGCTGTTTCATCACGGAATCGTACTGCAGTTGGGAAGTCGCGTGTGGTTGCAGAGCCCGACGAGTCGGCTGGTATGATAGCGAGCGAGTTAGAGAAGTTGCCGCCATCAGTTGAGGCTACCCCAGCAAGTTGAATGCGGAAAGCTTCTCCACGAGAGAAATCGTTATCCAGTAGTCGTCCGGTCCCGTTTGAACCTGTCCTGTTCAATGGCGTGTGCCGGTAGAAGCGCCCACCTACAAACTTTTCTGTAAATGGACCCTGCATTGGAATATCGTGACTCTTCACATAATCATGATGAAGGTTGGTAATCTCCACGCCCGCCATGAACGAACTAGCAACTCTCGAAGCATAGCCGTCGGTAACCGATGAACTATACAGACTGAAAGGTGCATAGACGTTTCCGTCGAGTGTACGATCGTTTGGTGTATCAGTGTTGATATCGGGGTTCATTTTAAACCCTAAGCGTTGCTTCGTACTCGGGTAATACACGTCCGAGGAGGATGAGATTAATTCCTCAACATCTGCTTTCTGGGTTACCAGTATATTTGTGAGCGAACCTGAGGCGCCTGGGAGGGGCGCGACTTCTCGGAAAACGTAGTTAGGCTGATTGCTCTGGTGTCGTGCAACACCGCCAAATGTGACTGCTCCCTCAACTGAGAACTTTGCCGGCGAGCCGACGCGTCTATTATAGGATTGTCGAATAGCCCGAAGAAGATCCGTGCGAGCATTGGTCGCACCTGTCGAGCTGGTACCAGCGTGGGAGCGATTCAAAGGTAGAACATCACGCTCTGCCTCATAACGCCACCAGTAAATGTTGTCTTTTTCAAGCGCGTCGGAGTTACCCTGTGATCGAACAGGCGCGTGAATATGTTTCCATGGGTTAATCTGGAGGGTGTTGGACGAACCTATTTGTCGCTTGGTGAATGCAGTATTTGTAAAGAACCCAGATCCGGGTGGGCTCTCTGGCGCAAGCGAGGCATTAGCGTCGCCGCCCCCCTCAACTGAGGCAGTAATGTCTGTTGCGCCTTTTCTCTCTAGGAACGGGAAGATGCGACGATTCTTTGAACGCTCTAGAACATGGTCTTCTATAATTGTACGTACGCTATCCGAAAAATCCGCAGTGGCGGGTACAAGCTGAGCAAGCATAGCAGAAAGTGATGAATCAAACCACTTGTAGAACTCATAAAATTTATCAAAATCTAAGCGCTGGTTGGCAACCTTTTCAAAAAACTTTTGTCTTAGGAACTTCAAGGACTTATATTCGGGTCGATAGAGATTAACCGGGTCGCCAATAAGATTATGAAAATCCTTTAAGTTAGCGAAATAATTGATTATTTCTTCGGATACCACCTGATACATGCTCTTCTCGAAAGCAAAATAATAGTTAATTGGGCGAGAATCATTCGTAAAAACATCTTGCTCTTGTGTCGATAAGACTTTTACCATGTCTGTGGATTGAATATTTTCGGGAAGATTCAACTTTGAAGAAACTACAAAATCTTTATCAATAGGGCTTACCGAAGACGTTGCAAAATCATAACCCAAAGCCGTATACTGTCGATTAAGAATTTTTCCTAATGAGCCAAAACGAGTAAAGGCCGCGGATCCTGAGCTTATATCTTCAACTGTAAATTGGCCAGACGCATCTGATCCGGTGTTATTTAAAAATTCCCAATTGAAGACCAAAGTGTCAAATTTTGTAATGTCGCCATTAGAAGCAGAAGGATTGAACCCATACGCATACTGATGGGTTAACAGATTACCATGATTCTCGGTATCCAGAACGTGTCCTTTAAGGGTTTCATCATCAAGATAGTCTAGCCAGTACCGGCATGCATTTACTTTTACATCGGACGTCGCCAACACTGAGGAGGTGAAGTCGGTACGATGCGCACCGACGTATGCGCGCTTGCTGCCGGTGATGAAGGAGCCAGTGGGGTTTGTAACAGTGCCCGAAAGCGTAAATTCCTGAAGGATCTCGCCGGATTCTGCTTGCACACCGTGAAGTTCGACCACAAAGTTTCCATTATTAGAGGCGCTAGCGAAATTGGCCAAAGGATAGTTTTCTGGGCGAACTCGGACTGATAGGTTCCACTTAGTGTTCGAGTATACATTCTCATAAAGAGGACTCTTCAGAGAAGGCACGTAGCCGCCCGTAGAGCCCGTCAAAACGAATCTAGCATTGGTAGACCCTAGTTCGTCGCGGACGGCGTATACTTGGAAGTTAACGGCGTCTGACATCTTTCCTGTCGGCCAGCCCGTCTGATTAAGCCCAGCATCGGAGACGACTCCGTGGGCGCCGAACAGTGAAGAGCTGATCACGTTCGTGTCGATATAGGTAGCGCTAGAGTCTAAAGGCTTAAGTGGCAGCAGCAACTCTGTTTCTAAAGTAAAAGAGTGTCCATCAGACAAAGAGGTGCTAGATGTGATAAACCCAACCGAATTAGTGTGGTCCTGATAGTTGAACACCGAGCCAAACTTGTTATTAGCGGTATTAAAGTTAATATAACGATCTGTAACTATTATATTTCTACGATCATTATCAAGGTTGTATTCAATCCCATCAGCATACATATTGATTTTGATAAGCTCGTCATCAATTCCAAAGCAGCGGATAAGATTCCTAAACCCTTTTTCGGTCCCCTTGGATTTATAGATATAACTTAAGTTGTTATAAATGTTCTGATAAATGATGTTTTTAATCTCTTCGAGAGATTTTTCGTAAACCTTGTCTTCACTTCTATCAGCAAGTTTTTCAAGGATATCTGCATCAAGGAAAAGCTCCGGAGCAATAAAGCCGTATGAGGTTAAGAGCTTCTCTGAGAAGGGTAGTGGCTTGTTGCTACCACTGATGTATGAAATATCTTTCAGCCTGGTCAGATTATCAATCTGCATGTGCAGTGTGTCGAAGTAACTTGATAGAATTTGTGTTAGCTTTTTAACATCGCCGGAGCCCTCGGAGTCGTCATCGACAATCCAGCTGGGGATTGAATTATAAATCGAGGCATTATTGTTAACATCATATGAGGAGCCGCTTGAGCGCATCGCGCCAAGTAATTCATGTACCCTCGGATGGAAGGGATAAATAATCGGATCTTTAAATTCCTTAATAGCGGCAGTAGAGAGGACGATAGCTGACCCCGTGTTGCGGGCCCCACTTGTATAGCCGGTCCAGGCACCATTAGAAAGGCGTCCCGAGTAGTCGAGGACTGTGCTATCTGTACTAGCCTGACCGGTGATTCCTTCGTTAAATTTATAATAAACTCCCAAATCAGTATTGGCTGTTTCTTTAGTAGTAATAAACGGAGTTGGGTCGGTGTTTACGCCGCCGCCAACTTGTGTAAACCAGAACCGACCAATCTGTTCGCCTGTTCTCTGTGTCTTCCAATAGCGGAACTCATCAAGAGATGCAGATAACTTACCAGAGCCGGTGGCCGCAGTGGACGCAGACGGATTTGTTGCCAGCGCGCCAATGGTGGCACGCATACCATAAAAGTCTATATCATTAATACCTGCAGCGCCGCCGGGGGGGACACTGCCGGTTGTCTGGATAGTAGCCTCGTTCTCTAGTTCACCATCAACATAAAAGCGACTCTGTACGCCGGCCGATGCCGACTTGAGCGTGAACGCGTAGTGGTGCCACTTTCCATCGGTAACAGAAGCCGTAGTGAAATTTGAGGAACAGACTGATGCTGTTTGGAACCCAAGCGCGCCAGAATATATCGTGAGCCGGAATGGGTCCGCGCCGGCGATGGCGTGACCAGTAGAGCTGGTTAACTCAACTGTAAGGCGAGCATAGTCCGGTGCTGCATAACCTTTGCCGTTCCAAAGGTCAAAAATAACTTCTTTTTGAGTCTTGGTTGTATCAAAGGCATCCTTCTTCATCCAAAATTCTACTGACGCCCCCTCAGAAGCAAGGTCTAACTGAAGATTAGACTTGCGATTCATCGCGGTTTCATAATAGTTTGAGCCCGTAAACTCAACACTCGACGGAGTTAGTCCGTTTGGATTTTTATTCGGTCCGCCCTCGAAAGAAATATATTCAAGAGTATCTGATAGTCCGTAGCCATCGGTGGTGCTTTGCTGTGTGCCCCAAGAAGCCGATGAAAAAATAATGTAACCGTTCGTGCGCGGGTATCTGTCATCGTAAATATAGAGGTCTAGATAAGTTGACTTATTTTGCCACTCTAGTCGCTCTTTTAGAGAACCGTCATAAGGATAGGTCTCATAAATTCTAGTGATTGCAGTTGAATAATACTCTTCGGCGGACCCATACCGAGCGAAATTCTCCGGTTTTGTGAAGTCCACATCCGGAATAAACCTCTCCTCATTGATAATGTCCTGCTCATGATATTCTGCTGACTCAACTTGTCCGCCTATATCATGGGAAGTCTTGCCGGAGAGAGCTTTAATATTTGAAACATTTTCAAAATATTTCTTAATACTCATATCTTAATTATTCTTCAACCCTAAACTTAAAGGTCTGTGACTGTTCCTGCCATGAACCAATGCTGTCGTTATAATATGCTAGTCGAATTTCATACATGTAGTCTCGTTCTAACAAAGACATATCTAAGTCAAAGTAATTCCCCTCCTTATCATAGGATAAATACGTACTCAAGTCTGAGCCTGTCCCATATGGAATCGCACCATAATTATCGGTTATTCTATAGATCGCATATGAAGCGCTTGGTATAATGTCAGTTGGATTATTGGTGGTCGAAACCGTATACACAGTTGGGCTCCAGTTTTTGTTTCTCACAAAAAATCTAAAGCGAGCGGTGTCGGTGCCTGAGTACTTCTTTTGAAGGTTTTTACATGAAGTAACCCTTTCAAAAGTAGGCGCGGAATCATATGTTGGCATCAGTTCAGGATATATCGAACCCGTGTAATACTGGACAGTACCGCTATGCCAAACATCATGTACTAATGCAAAGGGGGTTGAGGCTGCCGTCAAAGCAACTGAACACGAATAAATACCGGTGCTTACATATCCGCCGGTCGCGTTCGTGTCTAGGGCGGCTACTGTCCCGCCTCCTTTAGATAGCTTAAGAACAGTTCCGGAGGGCGCAGAGTTTGAACTAGAATAAAATGAAACAAGTATCTCCCCGGTGCCCACCTGTGGGATATTAACGAGCCTTCCTCGCACATAGTTATAAAAGTAAAGTGTGTTTAAGTTATCGAGCGCTGGGGCCAAAGAACTAGAGTAATAAAAATTTTCCCTATCATCGCTAATTCGCGAATCCCACCTTGCTTCAATAACTGGTCTCTTATAGAAAAACTCAGTTGATCGGGCAAAAAACTTCTTGGTGTAATAAGATTCTGTGGCACCAACTGTGTTTTGGAGGATACTTCCGCTGTCGACCCCCGTGGATCCGGAATAATAGGCTTCTTGGCTGGCAGTAAGACGTACACCGAAACCATAATTTGTAAATTCGCTCGCGAGCCACCTTTCCATTAGTTCAGTGACATCCAAGGACATGTCCTCGTAGCCTTGTGCAAAAGTTACATTATAATTAGATCCAGTACGATAGTCGCCGCCGACGTTAGTCCATGCCGTAGTTGTACTGGACGACATCCAGTTAGACTTTCCAATATCCTTGTATTCATCCATATCGAGTCCGGTGCCTTCAGCCCACGAACGAGAAACTGGAGCAACCACTAATGTAAAGTCTTGTGGGAGCGTGAACGGGGTGCGCGCGTTAAACATTCGTAAATAAAATGACACACTGCCGGAAGCTGGAATCTTTCCGGCAGCTCTATCTGCAGCGATAGATGTGGTAGAAAAATTAATTATGACCCGGGAAAGCTCCTGGCTTTGCCCAGCCGATGAAGTGGCTTGACCATAAAGAGAAAACACCTCTAAAGCATCGGCATAACCCATATTAGAGCCTGAGCCGCGGCCAGATTCAAGTAGATTGGACGTATACGCATTTGTAATGGTATTGTCGGCGCTAGCTGTGTACCGGAAGATGCCCATTATTGGACTGCTCCCTTAATGTCTATATTCGGGAACTTCAGTTCGAAGACAACATTTTTTTCAGCAAGAATACGGCGCCCATTCACCGCGAGGGCGTTGTCAAAGTTATAATCAAGATCTGAATAAGAGGCACCGGTTTTTCCGACGATCTCTAAGTCGGCCACATCTATAACCCCTTCTACCTTTTGTAAAATTTTATAGAAATCAGCAATGATTATCTCTTCACCAATATCATAAATATTTTTACGAAGATATGCAGCGATCGCCGCATTTGCTTTACTTATTACAGTATATCGGTTGGCGTCCATGTCTAAGCTGACCACGTAATTGATACCAAAATTAGCAATAACAGCATCTAAAATATCAACAGTATCATTAATCATTTTATATTGTAAAAGCCAATTCTTTAAATTATTTTTAAGAGTTGCGTTGGCCGGTGTGAACTTACCACTGGTATCCTCAGAAAGTACATAAAGATTTATGTTTCTTTTAAACTCATCAAAATCTCTAATCACAGCTACGCGCTTTATCGAGCCAAACTTGTTCGGCATGCCATACGCGATTGCTTGATAATCTTGAATGGTGACAGCACGATTTTGTGTAGCATAATAGCCGAAGACGCGTTGCTTAATTTCATCAGAATTTGGAAGCGTGATATCTCCTACAAATTGTTCCTCGTTGATAACTTCTAATGAATTTTTTGTAGTGTTTCGAAGCCCAATTGATAGAGAGCCCTGGTCGGTGAATCTAAAAATAGGATTCTCTGGCCGAGTGATGGTGGCGACGGCGGCGTTAACATCTTCTAATGTGTTCACACGGTAATTGATAATTAGAGTAGTATTAGAAGGAGCAATACCAAATTTATCACTACTGATCAAGTTTGTAGGGTCAAAGTCCCGATCAGTAATATATGTGCGTCCGGACAGGTCCATAATAACGTCTGCAGGATCAACCACCGAATTAGACAGAAGTTCTGAGTCCGAACCATACCCAAATTGTAGATATGTCTCGCCGCTGTTTCTTTCTACAGTAAATCTTCGGGCAACCGGGGTTGCTTTTAAAATGTTTCCTACCGTTCCGTTGGTAGACGTGTTTGTGTTTCGTATGGCTTTGTAAATTATATTTTGAGATAGATTATCTACCTCGTAGTATTCGTGACCTTCAGTATCAACAACCGAAATCACTTCTGCCACGTTACTAGTCTCTAACTGGACTCGAGTAAACCTCTGGAATTCTCCTACGGTGACCTCTTTTACTACGACGCGTCCCGAGACTGCACGGCCGGTCGCACGAATAACGAAGGTCGAGGGGGAGCCCGATGTTGTGTCTATCAGTCCGGCGACGATTTGATTGCCACTCTTAGCAAAATCAACATCTTCTAATAATGTATAAAGCCCTCCGCCAAGAGAAGAAAGGGTTGTGCCGGCTTTAAGTACTGGCGCATACGAAAGGTTAGGTCCACTAGTAGTCGCCGGGATTTGTATGTAAAAGGTTAGGGCACCAAACGACGAGGGGTTTGTGTTTAGCCTGAACCCCATCTGTCGCGCGAGCCGAACCACATTTTCGTATTCGACGGCTGTTTCTAAAAAACTCTCGTTTGTTTGATAATCTAAATAAAAGGAAAGTATGTCACCAATGTAAGCGACGGTGTCGAGCATCAACGATCCAAAGGAAGCCTCGTTAAAATCCTTAAAAGTGTTAGGATAATATCTTTTGGCATAATCTTCTAAATCTCTACGAATAGAATCGAAGTCGCGGCTGGTATAGTTAATGGGTTGTAATTTTTTAGGCATTTCTTATCTCATTAATTAGTTCTTTACATCAATTTCAAGAGCAGCTTCTGTCGCTAACGGAACAATATTAAAAGAAATTCTAAGTGACAGGGTGTGAGGAAATTGATCTGGGTCGTTTTCGGGTGATTGAAAATTCAGATTTGTGATAGCAATATAAGGTATATATTTCTTAACCTGTTGGTGAATTTTGGAGCTGATCTTACTATAGGTTTCAGGACCATTGAACTCGAACAAATACCGCTTAAGTCCTACGCCGAAGCTTGGATCCATTATGCGCTCGCCGGGCACTGTAAGAATTAGCATCTTTAGGTTTTGACGCGCTAGTTCTTTAAATGTAGTATTTAAATTATATGCCCCGAAAGTAGGGCTAGTTGTCAATGGTAATTTAACTGATAGTCCTGATGACATTTATAACACCTCTAGCACTTGGTTGGCTTGGACGAATCTTCTGAATTTACTACTGCACTATCTCCTGTGTCCGCACCAAAACTAGGAATCTCCACATTAATTAGTGAGAGAAGTAAATAAAGGATACCTAGAGGCGAAGGAGGTATCATAAACATTCCCATTATTGATCCCAAAAGATCAATACCCTCGGCCGAGATCCTAGGGAAGAAGGCTTCCATCTCTTTCTTCGCGGCCATGGGTCCCGAGATTGAGGTACCCGGGGGATTCTTCATTACCACATCCACGAGACACAAGACGATAGTCAAAAGTTTTTCGCCACTATCAATCCCTAATTCCTGGAGGGGTTCAGCTGACTCAATAAGCTCGTCAAATACTGTACTCATCATATTAAAGACCTGTCCAGTGATATTCTTAATGAGTTTGCTAATTGCAACGTGCGGATCAATTAACTCAAGGAGCCCCTTAATGATGTCGATAGGAGTCTTGATAAGCATCATTAATATGAACTCTCGGGCTGCCGTTTCAAAACCACCGTCCATCTTAAAAGTATTGGCAACTTTGCGGCTCATGTCAGGAGTCTTATCGTATTTATCATCACTTTCAATGGTATTTTTTACAATATTAAGACATGCATCTTTGGTCGTTTTCATCGTGCCGGCGATTTCATCAAAATATTTGGTCGTTAAATAAAAATTATCAATGATTGGAATCATGCTTATCACTTCTTTATTAAGCACATTTGTAAAATAATCTTGATATTCTGGGACACTCATCAAGAAGTCAACGTCTTCCTGCGTAAGGTCTCGCCGCGGGCCTAGGGAGGGTGCACCGGTCTCGTTGGCGGGGTGGGTCGGGTCGTTATGTTCGATCGTCAGATGTCGATCAAAGAATTGGGGTTGGTAGATGTACGACCATCGGCGATCGTACAATGGTAATAAAGAATAGAGCTTCGTCGATGCTCCTCCCGGAGTCGCCCACGAGCTCATTGGAGAGTCCGGATCGGAGAAGCAGAGCCAGAAGTTATATCGTAGTATATAGTCGGTCGCGCCCGTCGCCTCCTGGTCCGTGGGATCGGTGTTTGAGGGGGCCCCGTTCTCGTCGATATAGAAATAGCTCTTTGTTATAAATAGATGCTGGTCACACTCAGCGACCGAACCGTGGGATGCCCAACCGTCTCCGAGTGTTTCATACGCTGGTATAGAGCGCAAGAAAATTTCTTCTAATGGCTTTGGATTTGCATTTGGGTGTGCTTGCTTGATGGCATTGTTCACTGCAGATTTTGAATCTGTGATCCTTTCGCCAATTATATAATTAATAATTTTGTTATACGTGGCTTGATCAGCGGGGAGCTCCTCCCCCGAGTTAAAGACTACGTTTCCCGCATAGTCGGTTATACCTCCCTGAATTTGATTGAGCTCCTGGAATAACTCGGTAAGATCGTTTACAAACATATCTCGTACTGATGTGTCTATCCGTGCCAGATAACTAGCTAATGAACTCTCAATCTGAGCGCGCATGTACAGTGCAATAAATTGTTTTCCAAATAACTCGTCTATCTCAGTGGCAGAGAAAACAAATATATTCTTGATAACGAACTCAGCAATATGGACTTGCACGAACAGAAGATACATTCCATATTTTAGAGCCAATCGCACTTTTTTACGTGCTGGTAGTTTGCTACCGCATGCTAGATTCTCAAACAGCCGGAGCATTTTATTGATGATACCGTCAACATCTAAAAGATCAGATGCATCTCCAGGGGCGCAGTTTTCATTATCATGGAAAAAATTAAGTGACTGGAGGGTTGCTGCATCGAATATACCATTCTTAATATAGTAATCAAACACATAATCAGTTAAAAGTGCGTTGGCCATTGGAAATACCCTATGCTTTGCATAATCTTTCACTATGTTTGAATCGTTCGGCCGTAGTAGGTTGCCAGGAGGCTCGAATCCGGTACAAAGAGTGGCGATTACGCTCTCAATAAATGGATCCATCGTAATTGCTTGTTGCTGCGACAGCTCTTCGCTAAAGGCACTTCCGGCGCCTTGGGTACCTTGAAACAGGGCATCCAATTCAAAGCTTGTCGTTGGCGTTAACGCCGTTGACGTTTGATGAGTCGATTGATAATCTGGGTAGAATAACCTAATCCATCCATCATCGGATGTCGAGAACTTACTAGCTGCTCGAGCGGCCGCATACGCGGCCGGGTCGACGTCGAGAATAACCTGACCAGAAGAGTCTTTGACTGTGTAGGCGGCGCGGGGGCGAGGGTTTGTAATAGCGGTGCGGAAATTCCACGTAAGAGTCTCGCCGAAGGTGCCCGCGCTTGCGGCTGAAAAGTTCCAGCCACCCCCCTCATTCGAAGGGGCTTTAAAAGTCGTCGGGGATGAGGCCATAGAGGGGGTGGGATTCATAGCGCTAAATCGTGCGTAGGGCGTCATTTCTCCTCGCTTACTCATAAGAATATAATCTTTAAACTCTCTCAAAAACCGTTTATTGAACACCTTGCGCGATACGAGGATAGGAGCACCATCACCTTCTTCGACAGAGTTGGCCATATCCCCTAGTGTGTCTACGAGACCTCCTAATTGTCCGCCAGCAGCGAATGCAGTTTCCATTCCCTCTACAACTTTAGCCAAAATCATGGGGATAGCCTCTATGTTGATTGTTGTGTCCAGTTCAAGCATCTCCTGGTTATCATTAATGCATGCTTGAATCTGGTCTGTTAACGGACCAACATCTTCAAGAGCCTCTATTATCCCTTTTAATACGTTGATCATCATCTTGCTGGGCTTCCGCGCCCACTCTTCGGGCAGAGGCGGATCGTCAATCTCGGCCGCGTCGATCGCAGCCGCGGCCGCATCTCGACTGCCGGCGGACATGTCGGCTTTCTGTAAGCTAGAATCTAATAACACATTTTTAATAGACTCCGACGAGTAATTAAACTGAAGCTCAACTGTTTCTACTAAGGTATTTAATGTTTCATAAATGGATTTTCTGAAGGTGGGATCCTCTATATAGTTGGGACTCTCTGGGCATTCAAGATCTGGCTTGAATACCTCGGGCCTCAAACCATTTTGCAAGATATCCAAAAGGGTCTCAATATTGTCCATGTCGTCCATGTTAATAGATTGAATATCATTCTCAGTGAGACACAGGTTGTTTTGATTGAGGGTGGCCACCTCATTGGCAATCTCATTGCACAAATCGGTTACGTCAATCACTTTAGCTAATTCTGCGAAAAAGCCTATGATAGCCGTGAAGGTGTTTAGGTTCTCTGCGACCTGAGGGGCTTGATCGTACGCCAAATTAAAATCTAATATTTTCTGAACGAGGTCTTCTTCTGACGCCGATGGCTGCGTAAGCAAAATACACACATCCATGGAGCTTAGAATGATTGACAGCTGCTCTACATACTCGTAGATCTCGGGCGGGGTCATTCCCGAGGCTTCTTCCACATTTGAACCCTTAAAGGGGTCGTACGGACCGTGTTGGGCGCCCATGTCCGGTATCGACACTCCTGCCTTCTCTTTAGGGGCTGCTCGTGGTATTAGGTCGCCTATGTTGGTGTCCCCGTAATCTCGGGAGCGAGGATTATTAAAGTCGCAGAGCTCACGGAGCAACTCAGTAAGCTGTGCAATTACTTGAAGGAGCGCCTTTTCTAGGCTCTCGATAACAATTTCTAGAATCTTCTTCCAGATATCCCCAGTAAGGGTAAACATCGGGAAGCTCATAGACAAATCCCCCAGTGAGGGGAGAGAAATCTGAGGCTTTGTGACTCCCTTGACTGAGCCGCCGAACTCTACCACGATATTGCCATTCTCTGCAATACCTTTAATTTCATCAATTATAGCCACAATTCGTGCTATTTCAAAATTCATACCAAAGGTAAGACATAAGAGCGCTTCTTTTACGAGGGTCTTAATACCAAAATGTCTAAAAAATGAGCCAATAGGACTATTGTCGTCAATAGCAGCCATGGGACCGTCGCCTAGGATCTTTTGAATTTGATCCACAAAGTCTGGCGATACTTCGTCTTTTTTCTTTTCCTGTCCTTTGAAAACTTCTTGATATAAAGCCGGATTTTTAGTAACTGCTTCATTTAGTGCTACAAGTTGGTCTGTGGTATACGCGCCTATGCTGACTTGTAGGGCCGCAGTGTTGGCTATATCGATGATTCCTAGATCGACAGCTGTATTTATTAAAGCATTATTTTCGTCATCTTGTTCCGCCGTAGAATCATTAGAGGTATTCCACTCCATCGGGAGTCCCTCCGAAATATCAATCCCAAAGGTGTTGCCAAAAAATTCATCAACCGAAAACGCTTGAGATCCCTTGCTGGCACTCTTGTCCATTTTTAACACAGACTCATAGTTTTTTAATGAGGCCGCTACTACCGGATCCTTTAGAGATAAATTATATTTTACTAAGGAGAGTTGTCCAATTTTTAGATGTTCCGCGGCAATTGACTTATCTGCAGCTAAATATTTTATATCCGTGATCGCATACTTGGGAACCACGACGAGCTTGTTGCTAGATTCACCAAGGTCACTGCGTCCAAAATAAAGCGTTAGCGTATCACCTTCTCTAAACTTATACGCCTTTCCGGCACCTTTAACACTTAGCATCAAATCATCCGCTAGCGCGGACATCACTTTGTCAACTGACCTGCCCAAAAATCCAAAATCCATAGGCATTGGCACGCGTGGACCATTTGATCGTTTTTGTTGTTTTCCAAATTTTGTAAAGGTGCCCTGTAAGGACTTTGACGTGGTAGCCATCTTTTTAATTAGAAATTCTGTCTGGGCTTCTGTAGGTCCGACGCCATTTTCACCATTGAAATATTGCAGGCTGGCCTCAAAGGAAGGCATTTGTTGCTGTTCTGTCTCGCCATTAAATTTTCGTTTAGTTAAACGATCGCGGGTTTTGAAAATATCATATCTCAAGCTAAAGACCATCACCTCTTTAGCTGATGGAGGAGAGGTAGGATAGTGAGTGGCTATTTTTATCTTCGGCCGTAGTGCGTCTCTCAACTTCGCATACGATGCTAGCATGACGATCCCGGCTTGCGCATCATCGCCACTATTGTCCGCCAAAAACGCAGACTCGTTATAAAGTGCAGTATAAAACTCAGGAAAGTAGTGAATGATATAATGATCAAGCGCTTCTTCGATCGCTTCGTCGCGACCGAAGTTCGCCGTGGCGGAATCTATTTGAAGCTTAACCTTATAACGCGTCGAGCCCTTTTCTGAAACCGAAAACGGAATCTTAAAAGGCTTTCCTTTATACTTGCGTGGTGTTCGAAGTGTTGACATATCTAATTTGTATTGTTAAACTTGCTTAATATATAAAGTCCATTTCCATCATCGTCGGTGGTCTCAGCGCCGGCGGGAGCTTCCAGATACTCTTGCTGAGCTGTTGTCATTTTTTGCATTTGAAGATTTAGCTGTAGTTCCACATTTGTTAGTTTATTGACGATCGCCTTTGCTGATTCCGGCAACAGGTTAACAAAAGAAGGAGATGTAGACATCCCGAAAAACGGGGACTGGTGTGTGTGATTCATTAGTGCCATGGTTAAGGTCCTGTCATACTCTAAAAAGTTTTTAAACAGCTCTCGTAAATCATGAACCGATTCTAGTGTCGTTTTAAGTAACTTTACTAAATTGTCACCTTTAACCATTGGCTGTAGTCCACTATCATCATTCATAGCAATAAGATCAATCCCGAAGGGAGCCGTATATCCCGTATCCATATCGCCACCTTGAGAATTTTCAGCGTCTGTTCTGGTTATTAGTTTTATATTCTCGCGGGAGACGAGGCGCAGCGTATCTGCTTTCATGACCACTGTACTACGAGGTGCTTCTTTTGACGTACTGCCTGATTTACCCTCTGCTAGTCCGAAGTACCCATCAGGGTCGGACTTCTGTGAAATATAAACCCTTGCAGCGTCTAACTTAAAATTTGGATCTACATTAACTGCTGTACCATCCGGCATTGTTGAGCGCGCACGGTAGCCCAGTCGTCCGGCGACGAGGTCAATAGAAGCACAATGAGTATTTTTTAGCCCCCCATAGCCGGAATATAAGTTACTAGGCCGGTCTTGTCCCAATACGATTCCAGCATTTCCTTTGGATAGTACGTGCTCAGATGGTGCTGGGACATAAGACGGCGTGTCGAATTCTATCTGCGGACCTTGTCCTAGCCCAATAAACTCTGCCTGCTGTGACAAAGGAAGAGAATCAAATAGTTTTTGTTCTGTCTTTCCGAGCTTCTTAAAGTCTATTGCAAATTTAAACTTTTTTGGTTTTCCGTCTAATTTAATACCACCCATAATAATCTCCTTTTATTGACACACTTTAAGCGGTCGCGAAAAGCTTGCGCTCCTTTTCTCGCAGTCGTTTTAGGCCAGCAAGAAATCTCTCGTGACCGGGCCGGAAATAGCCCATCTGACCATAGACGGTAAATGCGCCAGCAGCGCCTTCAAAGTCTCCCTTTTTTAAGTAAGGCCTAATAATATATTTCCTAACGTTTCCTTGTCCGGAATTGTAAACAGCCGACATAAGGGCGTCAAATTGATTTTGTGTCACCCTGACCTCTCCTTTGTCGGCCGCGATGTTCTTGTGGGGCTGCAGGCCGCCGTCACGCAACATCAAAGAGAGGAT
>Ga0209434_1000230_pt1 | contig 28700 bp, 22 predicted proteins | sample ETNvirnome_2_300_FD_184068 | JGI IMG/M metagenome (GOLD analysis project Ga0209434, IMG submission 184068) | Marine viral communities from the Pacific Ocean - ETNP_2_300 (SPAdes) (version 2) | ecosystem: Environmental > Aquatic > Marine > Oceanic | place: Pacific Ocean | collected 2013-06-22 | reverse complement strand
AAAAAGATGTTTCGTGGAAAAATAGCGGAAAAGCTGTGTCTTCTAAGAATATAAGAAAAAGTTTTATAAATAAGTTGTTTTAAGGAAAAATAGTGACAAAAGCTTTTAATATAAAAAAGAAAGCACAAGCTCCTTCTGTAGATGCTAATTCGGCAAATATTCAGATGTCATGGAGATTATTATTTTCTCTTCTAAATGATATGAATTTAGACATGCCGATGGAAGACTTATCACAAATGGCAGACAACGGTATAAGATTATTTAATATAATGAAAAATGCGATACAGAGAGCATCTGTCCAACCACAAGCTGTTCAATCACAATTAGGAGTTCAGGCAAGTAAAAAGAATTCTAATATAAAAAAGAAAGCACAATCGCCTCTTGATGAACAAATGAACGTTATTAGAGATAATATGATGGGACTCTCTGGCGGAATGGTTGCACAAGCACCCGCAGATGAATTAGAAAGAATACAACAAGAAGTAATGATAAATATGGCTAATTTTAAAAGCCTTTATGAAGCCTATCGTCAACAAGCAGAACAAGCAGCAGATATGCAGGGACAAATAGAATCGGGAACCCCTAATGCGAATGCATTAGAAAATACAGGACAAACGAATATGGCAAATACTAAAAATAAAAAAATTGCTTTCAATCTTAAAAAAGCACAACCTTTTAATCCCCCTGTCGGACAACCTCCTATGGATGATATGGGATTAAATGAAGCTCCTGAAATGGAAGGAGATATGCTTGATCAACAAGATGATCTTTCTTCTCAAGGTATAAATGATTTAAAGGATGGGGCAGATCTAAAAGATAGACTTGATACTATGGATAATAGAGCAGCTAGAGAAGAACTTCTTAACTATATAGAAGAAGCAGATCAACAACAAATAGTAGAAGATGCTTTGACTACTTTCTATCAAGAAGGTCTGGAAAGTAATGAAAAACTTGGAATATCAATTAGAATTTTTGATATGTTGCCCGATGTTTTGAAAAGTGTCGATCCTAATAGCGAAGAAATTATAGAAGCTCCTTTTACTTCAGCAAAAGTTGATGAAGAAATAAAAAAATTGGCAAAAAAATATTCTAAAAAAGAAATAAAATCTTATAATTTAAAGAAAACAGCACAACATAAATCTCTAGAAAATGTTGTTGTATGGAATACTAATAAACCAAGAATGGATCCTTTCTTAAGACAACCTGTTTCAGACTGGCATATTATGGAAAGAAATAAAGGATTCGGTCTTACGGTAGGAGATATCTGGAACATAGACTGGGAATCAATCTGGCGTGAAAATATTATGGATAAGTATTCTCGCCCATATAGAGATAAAGAAGGAAACTGGGTAGGTGGATATCTTAATAAAAGATTTGAAATAGATAGAAATATCCCAGAAACAAGTAATTATCAATTAAAACCAGGTCAAAAACGCAGACCAATTCTTCCTGAATATGGAAATCTAGGCTCAAGGCTAGAAGCAGCTAGAGAAAAAGGAGATATAGAAGGTGGACCTGTAAATGAAGGTAAAGTTTTTAATTGGATAGAAGCATCCTCTAAAAAAAAAAGTTAGCAGATCTTAAACCCCTAAGAGAATTAAAAGACCCTTTTAAGCGTCCAGAAGATATGGACCCTCGAAAGGTGGAAATTGCGTGCCCACAATGCGGAGCTGAGTTGTCGCAAGAAAAACTTATGTGCCCTAATTGTGGAGTAAGAGGAGTAGAAATAGGTCTTACTAATTTTAGACCAGATGATAAAGGAAAACAATATAATCCGTTCAGCACCAATAAACCACAATTTATTCAAAAAAATAGACCTCTTCAAGCATCTAAAAGTGATAAAAAGAAAAGAGTAAAAAATGTCTTTGTCTCTGAAGAAATGAAACAATGCCCTTGTGTTAATAAAAGAAAAAAAAATGTCGATAATACTTTAGATATTACTAAATCCTGTGAAGATCTTGCTATAGATGGTTAATTAAAAAGTTGAGAGTAAAAATATGGCTAAATTAATATTGTCTGATAATTCCCCTAAAAATAAAAGAAGAATGGTTATTGCTTCAGGAGGATATGAAATAAAATCCTCCGATAACAATAAAGATAATTTACCAGAATCCCAGTTAGTAAATTTCCCTATCACAAAAAATGCTCAATTTGCTGGTCAAAGTGCGAATATCGCAATGACTCAGCCTATGTTCTTTTCTCCTCTCCACACTCCTCAAAACTGGCAAATTGCTAGTAAGAGAAGAGAAATTTACCAATGGGCAAGATTTTATTATACAAATGAACCAAAGGTAGCTGCTGGTGTAGATTTCTATTCTAATTTTTCAATGAACGGTTTTAAATTAGAATGTAAAGATAAAAAAATATTAAAATATTATGAACATTTTGCTAAAGAAATAGAATTACCAGAAAAATGTGATGATATAAGTCATGAATATTTTCTTATAGGAGATGTCTTTCCCTTTCTAGAAATTGATTGCCCCGTCTGCGGAGGGAAAGGAAAAACTAGCGATGGAGAACAATGTAGACATGAAGACGGAACTTTTAAAGATATAAAAGTTCTTAATCCCGATTATATAGAAGTTAGAGATAATCCTCTTGCTAAAAAACCAAAATATTATCTAGTTCCTGATGAAGAACTTAGAATAATGGTTCAAAGAAAAGAACCTAAAGAAGCTTACGAAAGTTTACCTCAAGAACTTATAAAACTTGTTCTTTCTGGACAACCTCTTCCTCTCTCAGATAAATGTATTAGTCATATTAAACATAATGCAAGTGCATATGGAACCTATGGAACTTCTATGTTACAAAGGTTGTTCACTATACTTGCTTACAAAACTAAAATAATGACTGCTAATTGGATTATTGCAGAAAGACTTATCCTGCCAGTTAGAGTTGTAAAAGTTGGAGAAAAAGATCGTCCTGCTACAGCAGAAGACCTACAAGATATTGTTAATCAACTTGGTGCTGTTGCTAATGATCCTAATTTAACTGTTGTTACTCACCACGCTTTTGACTATCAGTGGTATGGGGCTTGTTATTCTGATGATACAAAAGTTCTTACTGATCTTGGATGGAAAAATTATTGGGAGGTTGGAGAAGAAGAAAAAATTATGGTATTTGATCCTGAGACAAACGAGATGAAGTATGAAAAACCGCTTGATTTTTATGAATATGATTATGACGGATTTATGACAGAATTTAAAGGGAATAAGGTAGATATTTGTGTTACACCCAATCATAAAATGTTGGGTTATAAAAGAGATTTAAAAACGGCATATACATTAGAAGCAAAAGATTTTGCTAAAATATCTGGGAAGGGAGACAGTTATGTAAAATGTGTTGCGAATTATAAAGGGGAAGAGATAGAATCTGTTGATATTTGTGGATATAAGGTTCCTGTAGATGTTTTTTTACAATACGCTGGTTATTATTTATCAGAAGGTTACACAACATATAATGTGCCAGCAAGACAATATAGAGTTTCTATATCTCAATGTCCTGTAAAGAATTCTAATATCTGTGATGAAATAGATTATATGATGCCTGATCTTGGTATCGAATATTCGAAATATGAATACGATGGACGTGCTACGACTTGGGATGTGTTAAGAAAAGATATAGCATGGCAAATAAAAGAATGGTTCGGTTCTAATTCTTCGGACAAAAAGATACCTAATTTTGTAAAAAATCTTTCACCCAATAAACTAAGAATATTAATAGAATCTTTTTGTAAGGGAGACGCATCTTGGCATCATTATAAAAATTGTGTTTCTGTACAAATAAAAATTAAAGGTAAAGAACTGGCAGAAGATATTCTTGAAATTATGTTCAAAGCTGGTTATTCGCCAACCTTGTCAAGAACAATTTGTGAACCTATATATAGAATTAACTGTAATATAGATGGTATAGGGAAAGGTAGTATGCCAAGAGTTGAAAAAAGACATATTTTTGCCAAAAGATATAAGGGAAAGGTTTGGTGTTTTACAACATCAACTGGTTTTTTTGTTACAATGAGAAATGGTCATATTTCTATTCAGGGAAATACTGGCAAGATTCATAATATAAATCAAGATCTTGAAGGTGTAGGAAAAGAATTATTAGATGGTTTAATGTTGAACCAAGCTATTCTTAATGGTGAAATGAGCGGATATTGTTTTAGCGAAGATACTCTTACTCTTACAGATTCTGGATTTAAACCTCATTGGGAAATAGATCCAAATGAAGACAGAATAGCTTGTTATAATCCCGAATCAAAGTTGATTGAATACCATCTTCCTTTTGAAAAAATGGTCTATGATTATAATGGGGAGATGGTTCTTTTTAATACTGATAAAATAGATGTTTTAGTTACTCCGAATCATAGAATGTGGAGTGCTAAGAAAGATTCTGATGAGTTTAGATTTATAAAAGCAGAAGATGTTCGCCCAAGAGCTAGTTTTATAGGAGCAGTAGATGGTTATGATGGGAAATATGTTGAGTCAGTTCGGATAGGAGATGAAAAATATTCCATATATGATTATTGTAAAATGGTTGGTTATTATGTCTCTGAAGGATGGGTTAAAGAAGAAAAGAGAAAGAATAGGATAAGAAAATATACTACAGTTTCGATTGGACAGACTAAAGATGGAAAAGCTAGAGACGATATAGATAACTTATTTAATAATATGTTTTCTACTTATTATGATAGTGATGTAGATGTTTCTGTATATAAGCCAGAATTGTCGCAACATTTAAAAGAAAATTTTGGGGATAATTCTGCTACTAAAAGGCTTTCTACTTTTGTTAAAAATCTTGTTCCAGAATGTTTAGAAATAGTTATTGAAGCTATGATAAATGGTGATGGATGTATAACAGAGAGTGAAGATAGAAAAATGCCAAGAATTTCTTACTATACATCTAGCAAGCAATTATCTAATGATTTTGCTGAGATAGCATTTAAGTGTGGATATGTAACTAAAATTAGTAAAATAAATAAGAAAAAAAGTAATAAAAAATATTTTAATAAAAAAGGTTATGAATATAAAACAAGACTTCAGCAATATGTTGCTTATATTTCTAAGGGATTTAAAGGTAGAAAACCTACCTTAGCATCTAAGTCTAAAAAATATATTGGGAAAGAAATAACTAGGGTTCCTTATTCTGGAAAAATATATTGTTTTTCAGTTCCTCATGAGCTTTTCGTGACAATGAGGAATGGCAAGGTTAGCATTCAGGGTAATTCTGCGGCCCAGGTTGGAGTAGAAGTTTTAATAAGAAGGTTAGATAATTGGAGAAATAAATTAAAATCTTGGATTGAAAAACACATCTTTTTACCTATTGCTATGATGCAAGGTTTTGTAGATGAAGAAGAAAGTAAAGAATTAAAAAAGAGAGTATATTTACATCCAAGACTTGTTTGGAATGATTTACAGCTAAGAGATAAAACAAGTAAAATTCAAACTTTAATACAGTTGTGGGATAAAGGAGTCGTGTCTGCTCAAACTGTTCTTGAAGAATTAGATCTAGATTATGACGAATATGACGAAGAGGTTCAAAAAATAAGAGATGAACAAATCATGGCTAGTGCTTCAGGGATGATTCCTTCTGCTCAAGGTGGGGGTCCTTTGGGTGGTGGAATGGGTGGAATGGGTGGAATGGGTGGAGATATGGGTGGAATGGGTGGTGCTCCTCTTGGTGGAGATATGGGTGGTGGAATGGGTGGTGCTCCTCCTGGTGGAATGGGTGCTCCTGGTGGAGAAATGGGTGGAGGAATGGGTGGAGGCATGGGCGGTGGAATGGGTGCTCCGATGGGAGCAGCAGCAGAAACTAAATTACCTATGATAGGAAAGAGAGGAGACAAAAAAGCAATAGAAGAACAACAACAAGGTCCTCCTTCTAAGATGATAAAACTAACTAAACTAGAACAAAAAATGTATAAACTTTTACAATCTTTAAATGTTCCTTATGAATTATTTGGACAATATTCTGTTAAGGTTCCAGGAGAACAAAACGCATTTATGTTAGATTTTGCTTATCCTCGAATTGGGGTAGGATTAGAAGCAGACGGAGAGATATGGCATCAGAGAGAAGATTTCTTAGAAAGAGATCAACTTAGAGATCAAAAATTAGCAAACATAGGATGGAGAATTTTAAGATTTAAAGAAAATGCACTAGAAGATCATTTTGATGCAGTAAAAGATGTAATTCAAAAAAATGTTGTAGATGCTGCTAAAGACATGAAAAAGAGAAGTAGTAGTGAAGGAATGAAGAAATATGCTTCTGCTGATGAATATATTGAAGACAATAAAGAAAAAATAGGAATTAAAGTTTGCGAACTTAATGGTTATGGACATTTATTTTTAATAGGAATTGTAGCTGATGAGTAAATTTAATTTAAAAAAATATGTTAATTCTTGTACAGGTAAGGAACTTATAGATAATTTTAATAAGTATGGTTATTTTTCTCCATATAGTCCTCTTCACGTTAGCTCAGAAACAAAGATAGCACAATCTATTTTAAACAATGGTTATGGATACGACTTAGATGTAGTTAGACAATTCGGATCTGCTTTTGAGCCTCGTAGAATTCAAGAATTAGGAGGGGGTCGTCCTGAAGGCACGATAGTTACAGCTAAAGGTAAAGATGGAAAATTTTATGATTTAACTGTAGGTCGTGACGATCATGATCGTGGCATAATTTCTACTATTGCTCCTTCTCAACAAACTATGGAGGGGATTAACTTACAATCTTCGAGTAAAAAAATGAAAAAAATCGCAGGGAGAAAAAGAATAAAAGACAGGGGAATTGATTGGAAAGAACATTATCACGAAAGGTCTGTCAAATTAAAAAAGAGATTTGAAAAAGACATAGGACCTGGAGTTTATAAAAGATGGGAAGGTCACGACTATAGTACTAATGGTGACTATTTTATTGTCGTGGGTCCAGCTTTAACAAGAGAAGGTAAGAAGAGATTTTTTTCTGGTATAAAAAGACTTCCAGAAGATCCTAAAGCTAAAGTTTATGCTCCTAGTGGTGAATATTTTACTACTATTTCGGGAGCATTTTCTCACGCAAGTGAAAAGTGGGCAGTAAAATATCCTAAAGAAGTACAGCGTTATACTATTAACGATCTTGCAAATGTAAAAATTCCACGACACGTTAAAGGTTGAACTTCCTCTAGTAGAGGATTCCACAGATATTCATCCCACTAATGCAGGCATGTTAGCACTCTGTAGCTCACCGGACAGTTCCTGCCCTGAATTTTGTTTTAACAAAGCAAATTTTTTAATATTAATGGCAGCATTAATATCTCTATTATGCTTTGTTTTACATTCTTTACATTTCCATTCTCTGTTATTGAGAGTTAAATCTTTTTTAATCCATCCACAACAAGAACAAGTTTTACTCGAAGCATCAAATCTTCCTATTTTTAATATATTTTTAAATAAATTAAATTAATAGGAAATATATTTCGATATTTTAAATAAAAAGGATTTATTCTTTCTTTAAAGAATAGAAAAGGAATAGAAATGTTGTATAAAAGTGGAATAAAAAGTGAAATAAAAGTTTTAAATCCTTCTAAGGAAGAGGGAAAAGTTTGTCTTAAATGTTCTAAATGTGGAAAAATAAATTGTGGAGTTGGAATAATTAAATGTTCTAAATGTGGAGCAAGTTTATGAAAAATCAAATAAAAAAATGGGCGAAGAAAGATTTTAATATAAAAGTAGCACAAGTAACTCCTCAATCAGTATCTCAACAGGGACAACCAGTTCCTCAACAGGGACAATCAGTTCCTCAACAAGGACAATCAACACTTCAACAAGCTCCTCAAGAACAAGGACAGGAGAATGTTGATCCTCAACAACAACAGAAAGATTTCGAAAACACTAAAAGAAAAGTTCTTCCTATGGCAAAAAAATTTATTACTGAAGCAAGAGAACTTTATAGTAGTTGGAATGGATATGAAAATGAAGAACAATTAAGTGCTGCTTTAAATACTGCCCAACAGTCTTTACAATTATTAATAGCTTCTGTACAACAGGGTAAAAGGAAAATGCAAATGACTACTCAACAGGCTGTTCAACAAGTTAAAAATCCAATAGGGCAAGAGAATCTATAATGAAAACTATTAAAACAGCACAATATGAAAAACTAAATGAATATGATATGGAAGGAGAATTAAACGAAGGACTACCAAAGAAACCTAATCCTCTTGATGGGAAAAGTAATGTACAAGCTAGAAGAATAGCTAATAAAATAATTCCTGATGTTAGTGGGTTTTATTCTGATCAAAGTTGGGAAGGAGTAAAAAAGATTTGGGATGCTTTTGATGCAGCAGGATTAAGTTGGGGAATAATGGATAATAAATATCTTAAAGAAGAAGGAAGTGTTCTTCCTTATGCTAAAGAATGGAAAGTAGAAATAAATTTTACAAATAATAAAGGTAGAGAAACTATTTTGTATGGGATAGTTACGGCATCTGGAGCGGGGTCCGTAGAAGATCCTTTATCTAGATATGATATTACGGCTTATATTAATTAAATTTTATTACTTTTTGGAGAGAGAAAAATGGCTATTTTAGACAATGTTAAAACGTGGATCAAAGATATTACTGAAGTTGGTTTATCTTTAATCGCTTTGGGTGTTGTAGCAGAGATTATTTTTGGTTCAGGAATTCCTTTTGTGGGAGGAATCGTAGCTAATCTTACAGCTTTAATTGCCACTTTAGGAGGTGCAGGAGTAGCTGGTCTAATCGCATTAGCGATTATTTTATATTTGTTCAAGAACAAATAATTTTTAGGTGAGTAGTAGATGGGTTTATGTAAGAAAAATAAAGAAATGGGTTAAAGGAAGCTTTTAATAAGTAAAAGGGAGTTTTCGTCTATTATGAAAATAATAAAAACAAAAAATTATAAGATAGCACAATCTTTAGAACCAATTTCTGAACCAATTCCCGAAGCGGAAGGTTCCCCTCCTATTGATAATAATCCTCTTAATGGCAAGACCAATGTACAGGCTAGGAGAATAGCTAAAAAGATCATTCCTGATATTAGTGGATTTTTTCGTGATGAAGGATGGGGAGGAATAAGAAAGATTTGGGATGCTTTTAGTGCAGCAGGATTAAATTGGACAAGGAGTTCTGGCGAACATACTAACAATGAGATAGGTGTTCCGTATCGTAAAAAATGGACAGTAGAAATTTATTTTACAAATAACAAAGGTAGGCCAACTACTTTATATGGAACGGTTGTGGCATCTGGAGGAGGGCCGCAAGAAGATCCTTTCTCTAAATATGATATTATTGCTTATATAAATTAGGATTTATTATGAAAATTATTAAAACAAAAAAATACAGAAAAAGTTTAAGGAAGGTTGCTCTGCCTATTTATCAGCCTTCTTCTGAAACTAAAAGTAAAATGTATCAAGAACATACTTATTTATTACAGGATATGATTCGTATTCTACCTAACACAAAAATAAAAGAGCTTAAACGTCTTTTATCAGGTTTGGGGGGGATAGAAGGTATCTCTCTTCCTAAAATATTTTATTTAGAAGATAAGAATATTGTTTCCTATGATGGAAAAAAATACTATTACCTACATCATGAATTACCAAAGAAAAAAAAGAAAGAAGATCCTGGTAAGCTGTGGTTACTTGATCTAAAAACAGCAATACCTATTGAATTACCTTACAAAGGAACAATAGAAAAACTTGGTTTGTTAGATGAAGAAAGAAAAGAACAGGTCAGGGAGGCTGCTAATGAAGCAATTAGGGGATATAACTCTAAAGTCGATAAATTAGATGGGGATCGTGAGATTGGGCTTGTTACTATCCCATTAAGAGTTCAGAGAATACTTCCATTAGTAGATAAAAGATTAGCAGAGCTAAACGGTCAAGTGCAGGCGATAGAATCTCAACCTGAATATGGAACAGAAGGTGTAGAACAATTTAGAACAAAATCTATAGAGGCATTAAGATCTGGTGAACTTCTTAATAATGACAGAGACGCAATTGATACTGCCCTTCTCTGGTATAGTGAAAATCCAGAAAAACTTTTAAATGATTTACCAACTTTTAACATATCTGAGTTGGCTAAACAATCTTTGGTAAGGATCTCTGATGCGGAAATTGCTAACAAAGCAAAAGAGATTGAGAGAAAAAAACAAAAATGGGACGAAAGACAGAATAGGATGGAAGGAGAATTTCCCGAAATTGAAGATCCATCTCTTCAGCCTATCCCCGAAATTGAACCTGGAACACAACCTAGAGGTTCTCCTAACAAACCTATGGGCTATAGGTCTTTTGAAGCTCGTGAATTTCAAAAGTCACCGGAGCTAAAAGAAATAAGTTTCAATATAGAAGTTTTAGAAAAAGTACGGGATTCTTTACAAAAAATTAATGCCCAAATAGCTGGTATGCAAAAAGGTGAGTTTACCGAAGAATATTTAAGATCAAGAGAAGGAGCAGAAGTTCTTAAAAATATGACATCTTTATTAGATTCTGCTTTAGGATTTATTAAAAAATATAGTCAGCCTATTTTTTCTGAAGAGGGAAAAGTTAATCCTAAATTGTTTGGACCAACAGGAGGTATGGGGAATGTAGAATTAGTTATAGAAATGGGTAGAGTATATAACGCTATTCGTTTGGCTGTGAAGAGTAGGGGAGAGAAGAATAAGGGAGACCTTTCTACTACTCCTGAAAGAGTTCCTGTGGAAGGTCCACCTGCGGAACAACCATCTAGTGCATTAGAACCATCAATAGCAGGAGGATTTATAAAAGTTATTAAAACAGCAGCATATATAAAAATGAAAAAGAAAGCTGTCGATGATAGTAGTTTTGATTTTGAAGGAGTTATACGTGGGTATAACGAGGCGACTGGTGAGGAGATAGAATCTGATGTGCGAATTCAAGGGACTGTATATTCTGGTGAGGAACGGACATGGGATTATCCTGGGTCTTCAGCGAGTATAGAAGTAGAAAAAGTTATAGATTTAAGAACTAACACTGAAATACCTGAAGAGGTTTTTGAAAAACATACAGAAGATCTAGAACAGCAATCTTGGGATCATGTAAATGAGATGGCGAGAGCATATTCTGAACCCGATCCCGATGTTTTAAGGGACGAACAAATGGATATGAGAGCAATGGATAGAGCGGATATGAGATTAGTATAATGAACTGGTATAAAACAGCAAAATATATAAAAGCACAAGAACATCTTTATAAAAATCTCAAAGAAGAAATGGATGCAAAATATAATGCTAAACAAGAACTTTTTCCTAATGAATTTGTGTGTTATGAATGTCTTAAGATAAATGAAGAATATGGAGGTATTGGTAGTGAAGGATATGACTTATGTGAAGAATGTTTTAATGCTGAAATAGAAGGGGAACAAGAAGCACAGGCTGAAGGTGCGGATCTTTTTCATTCAGGAAGATATCAAGATCATCCAGAATTGGGTGATTATGAAGATGGAGAACGGAATGATGCGATTGCAAGAGATATGAGGAAAAACCGAAATAGAAATAAAAATAAAAACAGAAGACCTCAAGAATTAGGTGATTTTCAAGATTACGATGTAGATCCAATAGATTATTAAAGGAAATTAAATAATTTTATTTAAAAAAAGAGCAATAATATGAAAATGAAAAAACAAATAAAAAAATGGGCAAAGAAAGGCTTTAAAATAAAAGCACAATCGCAACCTGAAGGGAATAATTCTATCGAAGAATTGAAGAAAAAAATATTAGAATATCCTAAAGAGTGGGATTATCTTGATGAAGATTTAAAAACAGAAGAACTCAGAAATTTTACTATTGAAGCGTGGAAACAATATTTATCAAGAAGTCCTTATGAGTGGAGCAGGGTTCCTGAAGAACTTTTAATACAAGGACTTGAAGATATTGTTAGAAAATATGGTATTGAATCGCACAAAAAAACATTATTAAAAGAGCCTAATCTTTGGGGACTTGCTGATGAAGAATTTAAAACAGAAGAAACTAGAAACGCTACTATTGAAGGATGGAAAAGAATTTTATCTATAGAAGGTAATAATTTTTCTCATTGGGGATATGTTGATCCTGAGTTTAGAGCAGAACTTAGAAATTTCCTTAAAAACCAACAACAAGGGGGTCAAAAAGTTCAACCTCAAAATAATTTTAATCCTAAGGATAATGCTTTAAGAAACTTGAAAAATGGGGTTGATCCTGGTGATGTTGTAAATGAATTTATAGCTGATTCATCAAAAATGAATCCTAATTTTAAGAACGGACCTTGGGGAATGATTTTATTATCTCTCAAAAATAATCCTGAAGAATTATATAAATTTATTCAAGGATTTAATAGATAAGGAAATTAAAAAATGTCATTTAATAAAAGAGCAATAATATGAAAATGAAAAAACAAATAAAAAAATGGGGCAAAGAAAGGCTTTAATATGAAAATTATTAAGACAAAAAATTATAGTAAAGTTAAAAAGCAGGCAGAATTTACTACTATGGAAATTGGGTATGAAGGTGAAAAAATAAGAGTTCCTGCTACATGGGAAATATGTGACAACTGTCGAGGTTCGGGAGCAAGTAGTGACTATATGGGAGAAATAAGTGATGAGGCTCGACATGAAATGATGATGGAGAATACTCCTGGTGGTAATGAATTTGAGGAATATATGGGAGGAGCTTATGATAAGAAGTGTGAATCGTGTGATGGTACTGGGAAAGTATTAGAGGTATATTATGAAAAATTGTCTCCAGAACAACGTGAGTATTATGATGAATATTCGGAAGGACAAGCCGAATTAGCAGCGGAAGACGATATGCGGAGAAGAGGGATAGAATTCTAATTTAGAATAAGGAAATTAAATTATGTCATTTAAAAAAAGAGCAAAGAAAGGCTTGATATAAAAATTATTAAAACAGCAAAATATAAAACAGCACAAGATATGTGTTCTGGAAATTGTGGGATGTATGCTATAGCTTTTGGAAAAAAAGCTCAAGAACAAGGAAAAAGTGTGATGATAGTAGTAATTAGTAATGTAGAAGATGAATCTGAACTTTCGGAAGAACCAGATATCTATCATGTTGCGGTAGAGATTGATGGGCAATTGTATGACGGAGAAGGAGAAACCTCTGTACAAAAAATGTCTAATTTCTTTGGAGGAGAAATTTATGGGAGAAGTACTGTTTATGCTTCTTATCTGGCTTTGGACGAATCTACTATTACTTTACTTAGGCGAGAAACCAACTGGGATACCTATTGGACAGAAATTTATAAAAATTTATAGGAAATTAAATTATGTCATTTAAAAAAAGAGCAATAATATGAAAATTATTAGAACAGCAGATTATAAAAAAGATATTTATGTAAAAAATGTTTTAGGGGACTCAAATTATAAATTATTATTAATAAATACAAAGTTGAACACAGATATTAAAATAGTAGAAGAAGGATTCGGAATTCCTGAAGATATGAAAGATCTTGAAGGATATGAAGGAGAAGAACTATGGAGTATAGTAGTTCCTCCAACTTCTGCTATACCTCAACAGGTTGTTAATAATTTGAATAGTACAAAAAAATGGCCGTGGGAAGAAGCTGCTGCAATTGTAGATGTAATGTTTGAGAATTTTAAGAAAACTGGAAATGTATATTAAAATAGGAAATTAAATAATGTCATTTAAAAAAAGAGCAACGTTAGTATTTGATAAAATACAACCATTAAATAGTCCAAAAAATTGGGAGATTTTTAATCTTCCCCCAAAAATTAAGACTGCTGCTACAAAAATTATTTTAGACGAAGAAGATCTAGGTGATTTTGATTTAAAACAAGCTACCACAGATCATCCTGACCATCTTTATGTTAAAATATTTGCTATTAAAAAAGATGAACCTAATGATAATGCAGATGCTTTCTCAGAAAGTGAATTAAAGAAGGCTGCTGAAACCTTTATAGGAGTTCCTCTCTTTACTAATCATCAAAACGATGATGTAGAAAAAGCAAGAGGAGAATGTATCCACTCTTGGTATAGCGAAAAAGATGGTGGAATATATATTATTGGTAAAGTAGATAAAGTAGCTTATCCAAAACTAGCAAGAGGAATTGAAGAAAAATATATAAAAGGCTGCTCCATGGGCTGCTTCCAGGGGCATAATAGAGTCTTAATGGCAGATGGTTCTTATGAGAGAATAGATGAAGTAAACGAGGGAGATGAAGTAATCACTCATAAGGGTAATGTTAAGAAAATTAAAAATCTTCAAATCCATGAAGACAAAACTAATGACACAATTTATAATATAAAGGTAGAGGGACTACCTAATAAAATCTCTGCTACGAAAGAACACCCATTTTATGTTTTAAAAGAACAAGAATATTGTTCTATTACAGGTGATTATATAGGCTCTCCTAAAAGTTATAATAGATTTAGAAAAAGGATGAAATCGGGGGCGTATCAGATGGAATCTTATGAAGTAGCGGTAAAAGAAGGAAAATTAGATGGTTTTGATTTTGAATGGAAAGAAACAAAAAATCTTAATAAAGGAGATATGCTCTGTTTCCCAATTTCAAAGAAAATTATTGAAGATGAAGAAGCAACAATAGATAAAGCTAGATTGATAGGATACTTTTTAGCAGAAGGTAGTTATTTAAAATACAAAGGGGAGAAAACTGCTGTTGAATTTAATTTTTCTTTGTCAAAAGAAAAAGATACTCTTGGAAGAGAAGTAATTGGGTTATTAAGAAAAGTTTTTGACGGGAGAAATGAACCAAGAATTCAAGAAAGACCTAATAGAGATATTTTGATGATAAGGTTGTATGGTCGAGATGTCGCTCAGTGGTTTTATAAATATTGTGGAGAATATTCACATGAAAAGGAACTATATAAAGATTGTTTATATTGGCATCCTAATATACAAAAACATATTTTAGCAACATGGATAAATGGGGATGGAACTTGTAGAAATATATATCATAGAAACGGAAAATTATATCAAAATATTACTTCTACAACTTGTTCAGAAACTTTGCATTATCAGATGAAGTTTATTGCTTCAAGACTTTCTATATATTCTACTACTGATTATGTTGGAGATAGGGCTACAAAGAGAGGTAAAAAGCCTTACTGGACTTTGGTTTTTGGTTCAAAAGAATCTCAAAAGCTAAATGAAGTTATAGAGAAAAGTAAAATCGTTAATGGAAAATATAGTGATTCTTGGTTTAGAATTGCCGATGATTATCTTGTAATGCCAATTAAATCAATTGAAGAAGAATATAATACAGAACCAGTTTATAATATTGAGGTAGAAGATGACCACTCTTATATAGTTGAAGGTGTGGCAGTCAGAAATTGCTCCGTGGAATATTCTATCTGCTCTGTCTGTCATAATAGAGCAGCTACAGCAGATCAATATTGTACACATGTTAAAGAAAATAAAAATAGAAAATATTCTGGAAAAATGGAATGTAAATATCATAAAAGTAAAACAGAAAAAGATGAAACTTGTCCTCTTTGTGGTTCAACTAAAAAAGAAGCTAAAACGCTTAATCATGATAATCAAAAAGTTTATGAACATAATTATGGAATAAGATTTATAGAGAATAGCTTTGTTGTTAATCCTGCTTGTCATGATTGCGGAGTTAGATGTGTTCTTCATGTTCCTGAAGTTCAAAAGAAAGTAGCTTCATTATCTAAGGCTGTAGATAATTTAATTAAATATTCAAGTGATCCTGAATTTGTAGAAAAAAATATAGATAAATTAGAAAAAATTGGGGGAGTAAAAGAATTAGAATCCCTAAAAGATAGTATGAACGAAATGGAAACTGTTGTTCAAAGTATGTTAAAACAAAAAGAAAATGTATCAATGCAATATGTTTCTGATTTAGTTAAAGCTATGGCAGATGTTCAAGGTATCTTTGATGAGCTGAATGAGATGGGTTATGGGGCTTTGCCTTCTCCTGCTATCACTAGCGATATGGGGACGGATGGTATAACAGAAGGTGTGACAGAACCATTTCCAGCCCCTGTTCCTCCTCCTGCTCAACCTGTTATGGAGTCTGGAAATTCGACTAGAGAAGACTTGGGTGGACTGGGGTCAATGACCAAACCAAAGACTTCTAATAAAAAAATAAAGGATTTTCCAGCAGAAAATAGTAATTTATTAAAAAAGGTCTCTTCACTTAGGGATATTCTGTATAGATACGCATCAGAAGGTGCTGATAAAGTGACAGAAGTTATAGCAGAAGTTATTTCTGATAACAAAGAATCTTCTTTGGATAGAATCATTATTGTTAAAGACAATGATGATTATTATATAACAGAAGCAAAAGGAAATGATGTAAAGAACTTGTCTAATGTAAACCATTATTCTAAAGAAATTAGAGAATTGGTTTCTACTGATCCGGTTAAAGCCGGGGAAACAATTTTGAATTCTATTTTATCAAAGGAAATAGGAGCCGATATGACTATTACTAATAATGAAAATACCGTTAAAACTGCGGCTGATGCCGGAAAAACAGATGTTATTCAAGAAAAACAATTAGAAACGATAGAAGAATCTAAACTTCATCCTAGAGCTAAAACCCCAGAACAGATTACTGAAGGTCCGGATCAACTTGGAGGAGGAGAGGTTAAGAATGTAACAACTAGTGATACTCCTGGAATTAGAACTGATAATATTAATGATACTATTATAGAAGATAATCTGGACGCTGGAGGGAAATCTATTCTTCGTTTTGGTGATGCTCCAGATGTTATTACAGAAAAACAATGGGACGAAATGAGCCGTTTGGTCTCAGCTAAATTAAGCGAAGATTATACAAGTGCTATTACAGAAAGTCAATTAGCGGATCTTTTAAGTTCGCATAAGTTCACAGGAAATATCAATATAATTACTGAAAAACAAATAGAAGGTATGACTCTTGGTATTAGTAGATGGGCTAATAATGATTATAATTTATCACTTATTAAAATAGCAACAAAGGCAATTGCAGATGCAGTTGCCATTTTTGGTAAATCTCCAAAAGAATTGATTAGAGTTGCTAGTCTTGTTTCAGATGATGACAGCCTGAAAAGAAAGGTTTCTTTCTTGTCTGTAATGAATTCTTTGCCTTATAAAGAAGAAAGTAGAAAACAACTTGAAGAAAATCTTTCTTATTTTAAGACAGCTTCTCAAGATAAAGTTTCTACTATTGATGCTTTGATATTATCTATTGCTGCTAATGCAGACTTTGGTGTTAAAGCAGAAGATGCTTTTGATTTTGTTGTTCAATCTTTACAAAATAAGAAAACAATGGCAAAAGTTCAAGAGCTTATCAAAATAAAAGAATCTAAAGTCTCTAATAAGATTGTTACTAAAGCTGATGCTTTTGAAAGCGTATTGAAGGCTGTTGAAAAGCCTGAAGATGGCAAATACCGTATTAAAGCTACTGTTAAAGAAATAGGTGTTCCTACTACTGACAAAGTAGCTTTTTGTGCTGCGGTCACGAAATTTGCTCAAGAGATTATTGATGACGAGTCTGTTAATACTGTGGTTATAAAAATAACTCCAGATAGTAATGGTGGATTAGTTATTGATATAGAAGATGGAGCTTCAGAAGAGGATGCTTTTGGTCCTGATGATATAGAAGGTTTGGTTATAGAAGAAGTTTCTGATGAAGTTCCTGAAGTTGAAGGTCTTGAAGAAGAAGGTCTTGGAGAAGAGGGTCTTGAAGAAACAGAATCTTGTGGGACTATGGCTAAAGATACAAGAGATAAGATTGTTAAAGAAGCTCAGTTAATGGGTGGAGAAATGGGTGGTCAAGGAGGCATGGGACAAGGACCTGGTGCTGGTGCAACAGTTCCTGGTGCTCCTGGTACTGAGCCTGCTCCATTAGAAACATTTACTGACGAAGGGGATATTGGAGATATGGAGGGTGTTGGTGATGAAGATCTTGAACCTTTACCACCTGGTTCTGTATGTCCTGTTTGTGGTTCAAAAGATGTTGATGTAATTTCTGGTCAAGGTAAATGTAATAATTGTGGTTCTAAAATGAGCTATAAAGTAGAGGTTAATGTTACTGACTGGAAAGGAACTACACCTTCTGAGGAAGATGTTGTTAAAGGAGAAGAACCTGTTGAAGAGGAATTCGGTGGAGAAGGATTTGAAATGCCAGAAGAAGCCCCAGCTATTGCGGCTTATACAAAATTAAGTCCTGATACAATTAAAAAGATAGCTGAACAAAAGATTATGATAGGAACTATTAGTCCTGCTACTGGTTCTTCTAATACTATTGATATCGGTGAAGGAAATCATATTTGCTTAGACACTGGTATAAAATATAAAGTTTCTTATGTGACAAATAAAGAAGCTAGTTCTGTATGGGGGCAATGGACATGGGTTCCTAAGGTAGCTGGAGTTGATTGTCCTTCTTGCTCTAGAGCTAAAAAGAAATTTGTTGAAGCTCTTTCTACGGTAGATATTACTGAAGAAAAATTTGATGCAATGAATATTGATGAAAAAATTAAAATTATTGCTTCTTTGAGAGAAAAAGGAGCTTTAAAAGAAATTAAGACAGCAAGCAAAGAAGGTTCTATTATCGCTGATTATAAAACTGCTTTTGGGGATTATGGAGATAGTTTCCCACTTGAAACATGTATTGAAAAGATATCTCGTAGATATGGCGAGAACGCATTAGCTTTAAGTGGACCTTGTGAAGGGAAACCTCTTGCTGATTGTGTCTGTAATCGTTTGAAATCAGCAGGAGTATATACTACTGGCTTGTCAATGAAAGTCGCTTCTGCTTGGTCTGATGTTGATGGAGATGAAGAATGTGTTACAGATCAAGTTCGTAATGGTTACACATTAAGACAAGCTGCTGCTATTTGTGGAACATTAAAAGTTGTTGTTGCTCAACCCGAAGATTTATTTACAGATGAGATTTCTGATGATTTTGGAGAGGAAGAAATTCCTGTTGAGGAAGAAGGAGCTATAGAGGAAGTAACAGAAGATGTTGATCCTTTTGATGGAGTAGATGGAGGTACTATAACGATTGAGATACCTAAAGATGTTGCTCAACAATTAGAAGATAAATTAGATGCAGCTATTGGTGGAGATGAGGGTGAAGAAGTTATAGAAGGTCCTATTGAAGATGTTGTTGAAGAAGGTCCTATTGGGGAAGATGTTGTTGAGGAAGGTCCTATTGGAGAAGAATCTGTAGAAGACATAGGAGAAACTAAAGACATGACAGATGTTCCAGGGGACGAAGGATGTGTTTTTGAAGAAGAAAATGGAGGAGACATAGGAGAAACTAAAGACATGACAGATGTTCCAGGGGACGAAGGATGTGTTTTTGAAGAAGAAAATGGAGGAGAAACTGGAGGAGGAGTAGAAATAAGAGTTAATGGCGAACCAGTCAATCAAGAACCAGCATTAGCTGAAGATGAAGGCATGAGTCTAAGAGAAGCTGCTGCTATGAAAGGTGGTGTAGGAAAAGTGGGTAAACCTCAAATGGATCTTTCGAAAGTTGCTAGTATCGTGAAAGAAGCGGGAGAAAAAGAAATTACTCAACAGAATGCTCAGGATTCTCCTGACATAGGTTCTTATTCTGCTGGTGAGAATGGTAGCCAAATGGGTCATGAAAGCGAGACTGTTCCTTCTGCTGCAAAGCCTAGTGTTCCAAGAGATAACGCAACTATAGGAGAAGAAGATACTGATTTGAATCCTCAAGATAAACCTCAACCTGTAATTCCTTCAGATAAGGCAACTATGGGACATGAAGAAGAGGTTGGTTTAGAAGGTGGAGATAACAGATATACAGGTGGAGATCAGGGTGCTGGTAAAACACAAACAGCTTCTGCCGATGAGGATCTTTATCATATGAGAGGGTTTGGTTCTAGTAAAGATGGGTTAAATTCTCTTGCTGATAGAATTCTTAATGCAGGCAATAAAAAAGAAGCACAAAGCACAAAGAAATTAGAAGCTCCAAAACCCGTTGCAGATGATGAAGATATAAAACCAATTAAAGGAGACAGCACTATAGGTGATGAACCTAAGTTTACTGCTGACACTCCAACAAATATAAAAGGTCAAGGAAATGCATCAGAGATGGGTCATGAAACCGAAACATTAGGTGACAGACCCGATTCTCCTAAAGACCATCCAGATGTCGCTACTGGCGATGCTCAGATGGGTAAGGAGGATCTTGATTCAGAGAAAACGACTAGAGATAAAGGTACAGTTATCGCAGATAGCGATACGGAGTCCGAGGCTATAAGAGTAGCCGGTAGAATGTTGGAAACTGGTAAAATAAATACTGGTGAACTTCAACAGAAAATCGGTGAATTAAAATCTTATCAGCCTGCCCAAATTAGAGATCTTGAAAAAGCGATCTTTGCAGGCGAGAAAGGACTCGACACTGGATCAGAAGACGGTATGTCTCAGGCCGTGGTTATAAATGAGACAAGTAACGTTAGAGGTAGTCAAGCTGACTTATCTGAAAAATTAGCTGGTTTATTCTCTCTTGAACAGAGAAATAGAGAAGCTGATGGAGATTCGGACATTCAGTTAAGAAAAACTTATAGAAAATAAAGATTTTGATAAAAAAGGAGAGATATTATGGCTTTAATAGTTGAATATCATGTTGTTGCAGATATGTATACGGTTGGTACTACTGCTATTCTTGCTGGGATGCAAGTGAATTTGAACGCTGCTGGACAAGTTGTTCCTACTCCAATTGGAGCTGGGATAAACACTGTTCTTGGTATTGCTGGTGATAGTTTTAGAGCTACCGCTGGTCAAACTACTGCTTACTCAGATCAGGTTGTTATAGGTGCTCACGCCTATAATGCTGCTGCTAATCAGACTTGGACTCAAAACAGAGTTTCTGATTTCTGGAATGAAACAGAAGCTTCTGGAAAAATTACCGTTTACAACGGTGGAGGAAAATTCTGGATTAGTTCAGATCTTCTTGATGGCGATGGAGCAGCTTTTGCTATTAACGATCTAGTTGGTAGGTCTGCTGCTGTCGCTGGCGAGTGGGCAAGAGCAGCTACGGCTGGTCAAGAATCTGGTATTGCTGTTGGTGCTGCACAGGCATATCCAAGTGGTGTTCCTGGAACTACCATCCAACAGTCTAATAGCTTGGGTAACTTTGTACCTATTGTCCTAAGGCGTTAAATAATTAAGGCTATATTTTAGGATTATTCCATAAGACCTAAAAATAGAAAATAAAAGGAGATTAAAATGACTATGGAAAAATTGACAGATCAAGAGAAAGAGCAAGTAATTTCTCAAGCTCTTGAGACTGATGAAGGTAGAGTGGCTTTGGCTCAGGCTATGGTTGAGCCTATTCGTAGAAGTTTGGAGTACCAAGCAGTTGGTCGTAAACTTTTGATGGTAGACGAACTACCACAGGGAGCATTAGCTCGATACGAGAGAGACGTTGCTGCTATAGCATGGGTTATTTCTCGTAGAGGTGCTGTACCTGATCAGATTCAAGAAGGCGAAGAGGTTCTTGTTCCTACTTTTGAAATTGCTGCGAACCCAACAGTTCGTTTGGCAGAAATCAAAGCTCGTAGGTTCTACATCGTAGACAGAGCACAGATCAAAGCCAAAGAAGCTATTCAAAAGGAAGAAGATACTAATATCTTCAATGCTTTGTTGGCTGCTGTTCCTGCTGGACAGATAATTACTAACTATGGAACTTTAACCGTTCAAGCTATCAATGAAGCTTTTAAGCAAATTGAACAGCATGATTTGGTTGCTGCTAAAATAGTTGTACACGCCTGGCAGTATGCTTCTATTAGAACTTTTGGTAAGGACTTCTATGATGAAGCAACGCAACGTGAAATCATCACAACTGGTCTTTATGGTCACTTGTGGACAGCCGACATTCATGTTTCGTCAAGAATGTTGACTAATGTGGTTCTTGTTGCTGCTTCTCCTGAAACAGTTGGGGCTTTCCCAATTCGTCAGGATATTACGGTTCTTCCTGCTGACGATCCAAAGAAACTTCGTCTTGGCTGGGTGATTTACGAGGAAATCGGAATTGTTGTTATCAACGATTACGCTCTTTCAAGAATCAACGTTGAGGAAGTTGAAGTATCATAACAATAGCTAATTTTAGTTATTAATGTAAGATTTAAGAGAGTCACGATTTATCGTGGCTCTCTTTCTTTTAGATGAATGTATATACGAATATTACTTGCAAAGTGATTTAATTTCAATAAAATAAAAAGAAAGGATTATAGAAAAAATATTAGAATGTTAATAATAGAGATATCGTACACGACTTTAGATATTTCAAAATGTTTAATAGATAATAAAAGGTATTTCTTTTTCTTGAGTCGTGTCGGGAATTAGATTTACCTTTTTGTTTGGTTAAAAGATATTCATTGTTAAAAAATCATATAAAATTTCAGTTTTTATCTAGTTGTCCTGTTTGTAAAAAACGATATGATGTTTATTGGAAAATAATTAATCATTTAAAAAAATCAAAAGATAATGATCATTCTTTATTTTTGCAAGAAGAAGAAAAACAGCTTATAGATTTATATGTTAATAATAATGATAGTAGAAAAAATATACATGAAATGCTTTATAAATCTAACAACATTTTTTGTGGAATTTCTTATGAAAAAATTATGCTTACAATTTCAAAATATATATCTAAAGAGGATTTAGAAGAAAATAGAAAAAATCGCATTTCTTTATCTATGAAAAAAGTGGTAAAGACAGAGATACATAATAAAAATGTTTCTATAGGAGTCAAAAAAGCTTGGAATGAAGGAAAATTTTCTACTGAGGAATATAGAGATTTATATGATAAGGGAATAGAAAAGAGAAGAAGTTTTAAGGGGAGAAATAATCCTATGTATGGAGTTTCTTGCCCTGTGAAAGCAGGAAGAGGGAAGGGAGGGAAAAGAAAGGATTTAGGACATTATGTTCGCAGCACATGGGAGGCTAATATATGTCGTATTTATAAAATGAAAAATATAAAATACTATTATGAATATAAAAGATTTTCTATTAGTATAAAAGAAAATGATTATACTTATTGCCCTGATTTATATTTGCCACATAAAAATATGTATTATGAAATAAAAGGGCACGCTAAATCTTCTTTTGAATGGAATTGTAATTGTGAAGTTTGTATAAAAAATAAGAAAATTATTCCTCAAGTAGTGAAAAAATATAAAATAAAATTAATAATTATTGGGGGAAGTGAATATAAAAGAATGAAAAGAATATTTAAACGTTTTATTCCAGAATGGGAAAAATAAAGTTCCAAAGTGAAAAAATATCAGTACAATCTGTATATACAGATTTTAGGAGAATTAGATGACAAAAGATGACAATATAATTTTAAGAGTAGATGAAAGAACTCACAATATAATAAAAATAAAATCTAACCTCTTCGGATTTAAAAAATCTGAATATTTAAGACACTGTGGTTTAGGTTTTATGGGAGATAAAATAGATAACAATAATTTTAAAAAACTTTTAAAATTATATCAAGAATCCGATGAAGGGAGAAAACAGGTTGTTGATATATTATTTGAATATTATAGAAGAAGTGGATATCCTCATTATAATTTTAATGATGAAAAAAAAATTAGAATAATGAATAGTCTTATGAAGACTAAGATTAAGACAGATGAAGACAAGATAAAACAAAATAGTGTTGGAATTAATTTAGCTAATTATTTTCATCCTCATATGATAAAAGCCTCTTATGGGATAGGTAAGAAATTAAGAACTCCTCAAGAAACATTTGAAAATGATGATTATTTAAAAGATTGTATTAATAGAATTTTAGAATTAAAGTGGACTCCTAATCATTCTAATATGAGAAGGATATTAAGGACTAGAAATAAGACAAGAGGAATAACCAATTTTAGTCCTATTTTTGCGAAATTTATTTGTAATCAGTATGTTCCTGAAAATGGAATAGTTTTGGATCCTTGTGCTGGTTTTTCAAGTAGATTTTTGGGTTGTATTTCTACAAATAAAAATATTTTTTATCATGGAATAGATCCTGATGGAGATACAGCAATTGGGAATATGAAATGTGCTTCTTTTTTTAAAGAAAAATATGATATGTTTGGAGAAAGAATATATAAATTTAAATATAAATTTGATTTAGGATATGCTGAAAATGTGATGTTAGATTTAAAAGAAGATAATTATGATTTAATATTTTCTTCTTTCCCATATTTTTCTTTAGAAGATTATTCTTTTGACCCTTCTCAAAGTAATCATAAATATCCAGAATATCAAGAATGGTTGGAAAAATTTGTTTATGTTATTATTAATCAGAGCAAGAGAATATTAAAAAAAGAGGGAAAATTAGCTATAAATATTAAAAATGTTAAACAATTTAAGATAGCAGATGATATTTTAAATTATTGTAAGAAGGAATGGAAGATAGAAAAAATATGGAAGATTGTTTTGCCTAACAATGAATTTTTAAGAGTTGGGAAGAATGAGGGACATTTTGAGCCTATTTTTGTATTTAGAAAATAAATAAATAAAAATTTGAAATTAAGGTGGGGAATTAAGAATCGCTCTTTTAGGGCGATTTTTTTATTTAAACAGCAAATAAACAAGGATAAAAGGCTTATAAAATGAAAGTATATAAAGTATATAATTCTTTTATTTAGGATATTTTATGGCTGATATACAAAAACCAAGAGATACTTGGTTTCTAAAAAATGTTACAAAACATATTTTAACGATTACTGATCTTCCTAAAATTCCTTCTTTCAAACCTGGAGAAAGGACAGATGTATTAAAGTATGCTGATGTTCAGTCTTTAAAATTTTCTGTTTCTTTTAATAATTATGCAAATAAACAATGGTTAATTTCTGAAGATTATTTACATACTCATGATGATAAATCAGATACAACTCATACCATAGAAGACCATGTTGACACAGATGCAACTGGATCTCAATTAAATACTTTAGTTGGTGGTTCTACCTCTAATGCAGATTCTTTACATACTCATGATCTAGAATCTATAATTGATCATAATGATTTAAGAGGGATTCAGGGTGGAGAAGAAAATCAATATTATCATTTAAAGCAGAATGATCATAGTATTTTAACTAGTGGTTCTACTTCTATTGCGGATAGTTTACATATCCACTCTTCTTCTACTATTACTCATAATGATTTATCAAGTCTTCAAGGAGGAAATTATGAAAATGGAGAATTTTATCATTTTAATTTAGCTAATTATAATAATTTAAAAGATATAACTGCTACTTTTACAGAAATAAATCAATCTCTTGATGGGATATCTGATGATGTAACTTTTACTAATTTAAATATATTAACTGCTGGTTCTACTTCTGATGCTGACGCTTTACATACTCATGCTTCTTCTACTATTACTCACAATAGTTTATATGGTCTTCAGGGAGGAGCAGCAAGTCAATATTATCATTTAGCTTTATCTAATTATACTAATTTGATAGGAATTACAGCTACCTTCACAGAAATAAATCAAGCTCTTGATGGAATAGGTTCTGCTGTAACTTTTACTAATTTAAATACTTTAACGAATGGAAGCAATGCAGATCTTCTTCATGTTCACTCTATGGGGGGGCTAATTGATCACAATGAACTTAGAAATTTACAGGGTGGAAATGCAAGTAATGATGAGTTCTATCATTTTGATTTAGAAGATTTTATTAAAGTATCTACAAATACTTTTCCACATTTCTTAGTTGAAGGTAATACTCAATTAGGAAATGAGGCAGAAGGAGATACAATAGGAATTAATACTGCTCCTGTAGCTTCTCAACTAATTACAGCAAGTATCACAGAAAGTGATACCATCGATTCGTACTTCATACGGGGGATATACAATGTTTCTGGAGATGATGCTTATACCGCAAAAGGCTATTATCTGGATTTGGACAGTTCGGGAACACATGATGTTGCTGATGGGAAGGTTGTTCATGGGGTTAGCATAGATTTAGATGATACTACAGTTTTGAATAACTCCGATGCTATACTCCTTTTGTATGGGGGAGACTTCAATGCTAATTTCGGTGGAACGGTGACTGATGCTTTGATTGTCAGAATGTATGGCCTTGGTAGCACGGTTGGTGGAAATTTGGGAACTGACGGGATTAGGGAACACACTGGTCTACTTGCTAATGTGACGGGTACAGCAACTACTAATTATGGAATTGAGCTTAATGTTTCAGGAGCGACTACTTCTTACGGGTTACGTATTACTACTTGTACAGCAGTAAGCAATGCTTATGGCATTTGGGATGGTTCAGGAGCAGATTGGGTATTAGATGCAGACGACCAAAAGATAACTCTGGGAGAAGGACAGGAGTACGACATAGAGTATACAGCTGGTAGTGTTGCTACTCATACTCTTTCATCCGGTAGTTTTCTGTTTACAGGTGGGGATACATATATAGGAGAAGGAAATGATTTAAGAATAGGAGATAACACAGACCCAACTACTTCGAGGATATTGTTTGGTGATGGAGCAAATGTAGTAATTGAAGAAAGTGCTGTTGATGTAATGAAACTTACAGGAAACGCTGGTATCATCATGACTACCAATGGATCTTCTCCAATAACTTTTATAGGTGTTGAAGATTTAGTTTTAACTTCTTCAGATAATACATGGACTTGGAGTTCATCAACAGGGGTTACAGATATAAATTTCAGTGCTTTTAATTTAACAACTACAGGAAACATATTTTTAGGTTCTAATTCTTCATATTTATATTTTGGGACACATAATGATGCTTACATTTATTTTGATGGAACAGATTTACAGATAGGTTCAAATAACCCTAGTAGAACAGGAGATATAGTTTTTAATGATGATATTATTCCTATAGATAATAATACTATAGATTTAGGAAGTGATGAAAAAAGATTTAGAGATTTATATCTTTCAGGAGAATCTATATATTTAGGAAGTTCTAGATTTCAAGAAAAAGGTGATGATTTACTTTTACAAACTGTAGGTGATATATTTATTACAAATGATAGTAAGAAACTTTATTTTGGAGAGGCACAAGATGCTTATATAGAGTTTGATGGCAATTCTTTAAATATAAAAGCAAACGAAATTACAGAAACAGACACTATTGTAATTGAAGCTGATAATTTCAATCTTGATAGATATGGAAATGTGGACTTAAAAGAAAGTTTATATTTTGGGGACAACAGAGAAATAAGACTTCATTATGATGGAACAGATTTCAGAATTGATTCTACAAATCCAAGTATTCCTGGAAATATAGTTTTAGATGATGATGTAATAATGAATCATAATTTAAATGTTTTAGGCAATACTCAATTAGGAGATGTTAATACAGACTATCACGGAATAAATATTGCTCCTGTTGCGACAGTAGGAATGATATTGGAATTTTATGATACAGCGGCAGCTACTATAATTTATGGATACCAAACTGATGTAACCAAAGCAACAGGCGACCAATGGAGTAATGTTACTGGAGTTGTTGGACATGAATATGATGTAGTTTCAAGTGGGACTTTGTTAGGTGGTTCAGCAGTTAGAACTGTTAGTGGGGTAGTTGTTGATGTAGATAGTAATGAAGTTCTAAATAGTGGTGGTGCATTGCTTACTGCTACAGGATTTTCTGCTCATGTTGCTTTTGGGGGAACGAATACAAATAGTGATGTTATTTATCTGTATGGAAGTTCGCTTCTTGTTGCTGGGGACATAGGAACAACTGGAATTACTGCTCATTATGGACAATATATAAGTGTTTCTGGAACAGCAGATAATAATTATGGAATAAATATTGCTACTGTTTCAGGAGCGACCAATAATTATGGTATTTATGATAATTCAGGAGCAGATTGGGTTTTAGATGCTGACGATCAAAAGATATGGTTTGGAGAAGGACAGGAAGCATTTATTGAATATGATGCTAGTTCTCGATTTAATCTTGACTGTGAAGATACTTTAAACCTTCAACCAAATGCTCAAAGCAATGTTCGAGTTTTCAACGATACTGATGTAGCAAACGGTTCTGATGGCAAAAGATTTTATGTCTGGAGAAGAGCGACTGAAGGTGATTCTCATTGGGCAATGTATGCCGATCAGTACAAAAGACCCAGTATGTATGGTTCTGGTGGGGATATGCTAATTTGGAATGAATCGTCAGGTTATTTTTACATTTATTGTAACAATGGTGATGTGGCTTTACAAAGTGGAGCTAATGGCGATGTAACGATGTTTCAATCTGCTGCGTCAGGCGAGAACCCCTCGTTCCGTCAAGCAGGATACATAACAAACGGTGCTAATGAAGTCGAGATAATGTGGACTGTCAAGGACACGGATGATTATTTCTGGCTAGAGCGTGAGAACACAAATCTCCTTGGGTTCAAGGTCGGTATGCAAATGGAGATCGAAACAACCGTAGGCGGGTTCGTTGTTCCACGAATGACAACCGCACAGCGAAACGCTCTCACAGCGATTAATGGTATGATAATTTACAATAATGATACGCCCGCCTTCAATTACTACGAAAATGGAGCGTGGGTAACTGGATCAGGGCTAACATAAAGGAGAAGCGTAATGCCAGACTTAAATATTTCAATTAGTATTCCAGAAGGAAAAGTTGCTGAGTATGCGGCTGACTATCTTCGGATTCATCCAAATAGAGAAACAATTGCTGATCCTGAGTGGGTTGATCCAGAAGATGGCAACGTTGCTCCACAAATTCCAGTGTATACA
>Ga0209434_1000229_pt1 | contig 28710 bp, 28 predicted proteins | sample ETNvirnome_2_300_FD_184068 | JGI IMG/M metagenome (GOLD analysis project Ga0209434, IMG submission 184068) | Marine viral communities from the Pacific Ocean - ETNP_2_300 (SPAdes) (version 2) | ecosystem: Environmental > Aquatic > Marine > Oceanic | place: Pacific Ocean | collected 2013-06-22 | reverse complement strand
AGTTAAGCAGTCAATAAAATACACGCTCTCGTGACATAAACTTTCAATATTACTAACAGGTGTACAGTTAAAAATAATAGCTTCTTTAATTTTAGATATCTCTGCCCAATTAGTTCTATCGATATAATCTATGAATAGAGATATATTTTTCGCTGAATATTCTACAGCCTTGGAAAACCCCCCCCGACCCAAGATGAATAATTTATCATAACCGGTGATCTGCACCGCTTCCTTGAGTAAAATCTTTGAAGAAAACGTATCAGTGTTATAAGCCTTGAGGACACCCCCGTTATTAACAATTGTATTAGCAGCCCCTGTATGTTTTGTGGACTCACTCAATTCATCAATATGTTCTAAAACCTGAGTCTTGTAGGGCATTGTAACACCCGCGCCCCTGATTCCCAATGCTCTAATTGCACATATGGCGCCTTGAAGATCATCAACTGAAAAGGCTTTATATAGAAAATTTAAGCCTTTTTTATGAAAAGCTTTATTATGTAACCGCGTTCCAAAATTACCGGCACATTTAGCAATTGATATGCAAACCTGTGTGTCCTTATCTATTAACATAAGACAGTACTCTTCTAGATATTCCCCCACCATCTAATTCATACTTTTTGTAGAGATCCGCCGGCGGACCGGATTCTGGAAATATGTCGTTTAGGCCTATTCTCAATAATCTCTTAGGACATTTATCAGTAAGGACTTCAGAAATTGCTGACCCAAATCCGCCAATGACCGTGTGGTCTTCCACAGTTACCAGGTGCCTATAATTGCGCGCAGCATTAATTATCACTGCTTCATCAAGTGGCTTGATGCTAGGAAAATTAATAATTCCACATGACAGTCCGTAAGATTGTAAAATTTCATCGGCGTCAAAAATATCAGGTAAAATACACCCCGAAGACATTAGACAGACATCCGACCCCTCCTTTAAAGTGTGCGCTTTTCCCAGGGTAAATTTTGGTGGCTCATCAAATATCTCCCGAATCGGTTGCCTTCCCAGCCTCAGGTAAACTGGCCCAGAGATACTGTCACTCTCTAGAGCCCACTTGACCATAGACCTACACTCATTATACGTCGCCGGCTGCAAGACAACCATGTTTGGCAGCGCGCGCATCAATGTCACGTCCTCAAGGCCCATTTGGGTCACCCCATCTTTTCCAATAGCCATTCCGGAATGTGTACCCACCACGATAACCGCTGCGTTGGAATATGCCAAGGAAACCCTAATCACATCATACTTCCCTGTCAAAAATGATGCAAATGAAGAAATTACAGGCCTAAAGCCGTGCTCAGACATTCCGGATGCAATCCCAATCATATTGCATTCAGCAATTCCAATCTCATAAAACCTATCCGGATATTCTTCCTGAAATTTTACTGTCCTAGTAGCCTTTCCGAGATCTGCACCCAACACAATAATTTTGTTATTCATGGACGCCGATTCAACAAGTTGATCTCCAAAACCATCCCTAGTTGATTTCACATTAACTCCTCAATGGCTCTCTTATATTCCTCTTCATTTGGTACTTTAGCATGCCATTCAGGCGTTTGCATGAAAGATACACCCATACCCTTAATGGTATCTAGAATAACAAGTGTCGGACCATTTTGATAACTTTCGAAATTTTCTAAAGCGAACTGAATCTGGCTCCTATCGTGCCCTGAAATTCTTATGACATTCCAACCAAAGGCCTTTATTTTCTCATCCAGTGGATCAAGGGGCAAAATGTCCTTCACAAATCCATCATTTTGAGATTTATTGTGATCCACCAAACAACAAAGATTCGCTAGCTTAAACTTTGGAGCCAACATTAGGGATTCCCAAATTTGCCCTTCTTGAAGCTCGCCATCTCCAACGACACAAAAGACATTCTTATCTGAACCCTTTAACTTGATCGCTAGGGCATGTCCAATTGCTATACTTAGGCCTTGTCCTAATGAACCTGTGGTAGCGATGACTTCAGGGAGCCTCACCTTATCCGGATGACCCTGAAGCTTTGAATCGACTTCTCTAAACGAATGTAAATCTAGGTCAGATAAAATTCCTAACTCATATAGTGCGGCGTATAAAATCGGTGCGGCGTGACCCTTAGATAAAATAAACTTATGACTGTCGGGACCCACCAAATTATAGTTGCTAAAAAGATAACTCATAACATCTGCAATTGAAAAAGATCCGCCGATATGCCCTGAATTCTTTTCGTATACTATGCGTAACACAGTCTTCCTTAATGCATATGCACTAATCTCCATTTTGAACTCTCTCCTTGAGAAGGCCGACTGCAGCATGAACAACCTTGGAAATGCAATCCTCAAAATGAAAATTGTTATTATTCTTGCCGGTCTGACCCGGAAATATGGAGGCACCCTTTACATGCATTACGAGATTAGAAACGTCCTCACAATGACTATCCACACCACGTGTGATTGAAATAACCTCGAGGCCCATCTCTCTCGCTAGCATTGCAGCTTGAATCACATTCTTAGAATTACCAGATCCTGTCATGCAAAATAAAATGTCACCGGGCCTGGCCTGATATTTGAGTTGCTCACTAAAAATGTGTTTATACCCAAGGTCGTTTGAGATGCCGGTGATTGTCGCAGAACAACTGCACAAGCTAACTGCATGAAATCGATTCCTCTTGCCTTTCTGTTGACCCTTATCTTCACTAACAAACGGATGCATATTTAAGTCAACAACCATATTTTGCACTGCAGCAACATTTCCACCGTTTCCACATGCAAATACCGTGGCTTCTCTGTCATATGCCTTCAAAATGATATTGACGAATCTGTCAATCTCATCAGTTGACAGGTTGTTAAATACACTTGACGACTCTTTCTTATAGATGTCAATCCATTCATGGGTGCTATTACTCATTATTTTTCTCCAACAATTTAGTCAACATATATTTTCCCAATAAAAATAAAAAATTACCATACTTTCCATTTTCAAATTTACCATAAAGGCTAGCGATATTCAAATAATTTAATGTGCCTACTAATCGTACATGAGAATAATCATATCCATTTTCCACACAGAACTCCTCTAAATTCTCAAGAAGATAATGTAGATTGTTTTTAATAGCGTAAGAAATGGTAGCCTGATTATTTTTGACAACAATATCATAACCCCCTTCTAAGATCAGTGTATTATTGATAACCAAAGCATGATAAAGCTTTCCTAAATCATAATATGCATCGCCTATCTTAAGATGATCCCCAAAAGACTCGCGCCAATCTAGATAAAGATACGCGTTACCTGATAGTGATAGTATATTTTCTGGCTGCATATCACCATGGAATCTAGACGCTATAGCTTTCTCGCCTAGTGTAATCCAATTTACATCACCGACTAAATCTACAATGGGGCTAACTCTAATACCATTAATCACACTAATATTATCTAGTGCGGTGCCAATAAATGGCGTAATTCTATCATGCGTTTTTTGACGATACATTTTATCACAATTACTTAAAAATGACCGATCTTTCTCAAAGTTGTGTTGCCGAAATTTGTGATGATAGTCTTTTAAAAAATTGGTCAATTCTACATCATCATAAACATCCGAAAGTCGCACTCCTTCATGAAATTTATAATAAAACATGTTGTCATCAATTTTTGTCACTTCTGGTACACATCCCACTAGCTCACTTGCTCTTAATATTCGTTCCCGAACCTTTGAAGTATTGTCAAAATATTTAATCACCTGACCATTGTCAACAAATATCGCTTCATTATTCTTCTCTATAACAAGGTCATTAGGATAGTATGACTTTGTTCTAATATATGATTTCTCATTACCGGTATCGAGCCAGGTCATACTAAGTGTGTAAATATCACTAAGGGATCTCAGGCCATCCAAGACCTGATGTTCACCCCTTATAATATTTTCTTGTTTTAGCCCATTCCAAAATTGCTTATAGTCTAATATACCGGCGATACCGGTAAACGCATATGCATTCTGATTTTCACCATAGAAAAACTCGCTAACCAAACCTTTGTCAGCTCTAACTAGACAATACTCATGCGACTCATTATTTGAAACCTGACTGACACCTACCCAGTTTTTATCAACAGACAAAAATTGAAAATCCTCATCTATAATTGTATCTGCCGACGTAAAAATAAACGGGCATCGCATGTTTTTCTCACATTTTAGTAAGCTTAACCCGGGTCCGGAACCTGGGCCGGAATAATTCTCGACATAAACAAATTCGAACGTACGCTTTGGATATATTTTATAAAGATATGCCTCAATCTGCTTGCCATTATGCCCTAATGCAATAACAATTGGTACATTTTCCGGAACCTTATCAATTATAATTGAAATAACAGGACGATTGCCAACAGGAAATAAAGCCTTGTGAAGCCCCTTTAGCGCGGTATTCCTACTACCGATACCGGCTGCCAAGATACAAAATTTGAAATTTATGGCCTCATCATACATGCTCAGAATCTATTTTACCACTCGGACGATTTGAGTCATCGTGAAATCTAACAACATCATCTAGATGAGGTGTTGATACTTCCAGCGCTGTATAATCAGTTTTTGCAATGATCCTGTGCTTTCTACCGATCGGAACTACCCATCCTGTACCGGCTTCAAAAATTTGTGATTTAAGGTTACCATCGTCGTCCTCTAAAAGTACCTCCGCCACACCTTCTATTACGTAATTCGCCTCGACCTTCTTTTCATGAAGCTGAAGACTGCTTTGATTACCTTCCTTCATGTGAATTAATTTGTAAGCATAAAACTCATTCATCTCAAGCCATTTTTCATAACCCCATGGCTTATTCACTATATAATTACTCAACCCTAATTTGGACGGTTTTTTATCATCTATCTTCCCTTTATAATCTTCTAAAGCCTTTCTGATCCATGGATCATCGATATAGTCAAATTTTGACATCTCTTATTCCCTTATTTCGTTTAATGTTGATTGCTATAGCAGTTGATTCTTGTGAGTTAGGCTTTAAGTCATTAATTAAAACCCGGCGCCCTCCTCCAATTCCCATTATTAATTGATCATAAAAAATCCCAATTTCCCCTAATTGGCGCTCTGTTTCTGCCCGGGCTGATTCTCTTCTTCCGGTAGTAAGAATTATATTATAGCCCTTGATATCCCACTCTACAAGTTTTTCTATAGTACCCTTTAAGATAATCATAGAATGTTGTGGTGTACCTGACACACCAGGATGAACATGTTCAACCAGGGTACCATCAATATCACAGAATACTGTCTTCGGTCTTTTCATTGTTAATTCTCTTAAAATATAGGCTTAAGCCCTACTCGGGGACTGCATTCCCAGTACGGCACGTCTTTATTCAACTCGGGCACAAAAATTGTATCGCCATACCACTCCCGGGTAATCCGGTTGACCTGCTCATTTAAAGCTTCCCATTCGCCCGGGGTGTTAATGGATGGATTGAAAGAAAGAATTCTACCAAACCCCGGGGCTCTACCACAGTGAGGGTCAGGATTGAGAAGGGAAATGCCTTTACCAAGATTGCGTTCAAGAAAAAGAATAAATTGATTCAAAGTAGCATCACGCATTTGTTGCTTATTATCAAACCCATATTTCTTCTTAAGCCAGGCCATTCCCTCTTCAAACATTAATTTTTTGTGAACATCATCTGATTCTGTTTTTCTTTCCTCATTTCTCGTGAGCGTGATTTCATTATCTTCGAAAACTGTGACAGCTGATGTCAGTCCGAAGTAGTAATCATGTATGTAAGTCTTTGCGATTATCTCAGTATCCGCATCGTAACATCGAAAATTTTCACCATCAAAGATATACTCCATATAGTCTCTTCTAGTGTTGGCACCTATTCCATTAACCAGGTCACGTCTAAATGCCCAACATATAATTGGAGCCATCCAGTGAGCAATCAAGACTTCTCTATGCGGCACAATTTGCCGCCAGAAATTAAGCTGCTGATTATCTCTCGACATTGGAGAAAGAATTCCGCATTTCGGATTTTCATCCAAAATTCCAACCATCTCATGAACGAAATTTTGTTCCAAAATACATGCATCACCAGTCATTAAAAAATAATAGTCATAAACCTTCCCTGTTTTATCTAACTCTGATAAGCCAAAATTAAATCCCCTTCCGGTTCTGAGACCATTTTCTCTGGCGTCGTTCCAGTCTGCATGGAAGGTGTTGTCTTTAAATTTTGACAATTTATCATCGTCAGATCCACTTTCAACGACATAAAGGTCCGCAACATCACTATTCCATCTCAATATACTATCACCTAACGCGTTGGTCACGTCAGGTAAGTTTCGTTGTAATATTAAAACACACGCTCTTTTCATCTTAAATTATCTCATGTAATAGCGCCGGCAAAGCCGGCAATGCGTTGAATAATAATATCTCTTTTTTGTTTATTTGAAATTTGTAAATCCTGTAATTCCTTAAAGTAAGAATTTATCCACTTATCAATATCTTCTGGTCCCTTAACCTCCTTCCAATATTCGTCATCGTATCCCCTAGCTAACGTTGAATCCGACTCTGCCGGTTCTCTTATCTCGTCTGCGGTATACTCAGAATTCATCACGATACTCATGCCTGAAGAATATAGTGCTAGAGACGGTGCAAGAACGCTATAGTGGTTAGTATAGTTGCTTGAATCAAAAAAGGGTGTTAGCCTACCATCAAATTGAGAAATCACCTCCAGCGCTCTTTTAGAAACAATAAAACTAAGATCGTCGAAAAAACTTATTAGGTGCCCTGAACTATTACCATCCCACTGTGTGTGGCCGCGCTTCTGACCATTCACATCCCACACACTCCCCCAATTAACAATTGTAATGCCCGCTAGTGGATCCTGCTGCATTGTGTTCAGGCTCCACTTAACAAAGCCATCCGGATCATGTACATTGACATCGTTGTAATTAATCCAGACGTATTCATAGTCTAAGGCGATACAGTGCTGTAAAATATGATTAACACCCCAGGCCAACCCATTCGATTCCTCAACACAAATATTAGCATATTTGGAATACTTGCCTTTATCAGAACCATTCTCCAATACGAACGTATCACCTAGATGACAGATTCTTTCAACTAATTGGTTCGTCATATTTGGCAGGTTTCTATTGATAATTCCAATTGCTAATTTCATGATCTTAACACCTTCTTTATAAACTTAGTTTCAGATAACTTTGGGCCAACCGTCAACCTGACCCAATTGTCTCTGTGATCAAATGGAATCTTTGTGCCTTTCTTAAAGCTAACATCGTGAGCTTCAAAAATTTTCACTATTTTCTGATTGTTGTTTATGTCATTTACATGTATCCAATTACAGTGTGAATTTACCACATCAAATCCGGCGGTTAGGAATTTCTTTGCTAAATACTCCCTTTCCGATACCGTCTCCAATATATACGACTCATATATACTTGAATGCTCCAATAAAAATATCGCAAACTTAGTTGAGATATTTGTAATTGGAAAAGTAAATCTTAGTCTAGAAATAGCATCAATCATATTAGGATTAGAAATAACATAGCCAACCCTAATTCCAGCGGCACCTAAACCTTTCGAAAATGTTCTAGAAATTATGATATTTGCATATCGATTTATAAGTTCTTTACATGTGCCTGGGCTATACGCAACATATGCCTCATCTACGAATAGCAAGATATTTCTTTTGTTTAATTCGCTACAAAGATATTCAATCTCGTCTATATCTTTCCAATCGCCGATTGGGTTGTTAGGATTTGCGATCACAACCACACGTGTAGCAGGATCAATATTGGTCAAGATATCATCAACGTGCACCTTTAGATCTTTACGATAGTTCACGGTAACAAAACTTGCCTGAAACATCTTAGCGTATACACCATACATTGGAAATGATGGGTTGGTAGAAATTATGTTGCAGCCGGGCTGACATGCTAGCTCAAATATAAAACGGATGGCAATGTCACTGCCTGGGACAATATGTACCTGGTCTTCATTGATGTCGTCCATCAACGATATTTTTTTAACTAATGTATCATATCTATCATGGGAGGGATACGTGATTAAATCCTCCTGTGTTATTGAAGAAATAAATTCATTAAAAAAACTATCTGGAAAATTATGAATTCTCTCAGACATGTCTAGGCGCTTATACTCATCTATCTCGTTTCTGGATGCTCTTTTCCTTTCTAGTTGCGCCTTCCAAACATTTATATAACTGTCAATCACTGGGAATCCCTAATGAATCTAGGAGGGGGGCTAGCTCTTTGTATGAACAATGCTCACAGTGCTTTGTTGGATTATTATCTAAACAACCACGTCTCACATTCTGGTAATTATCTTCAGATCGAATCTCATCGAAGCTTTTTTCAAAAATATTGCCAAATGGTCTAGCTGCTGTATTCATGCAGCAGGCTTTTATGTCCCCATCGACAGTCATATAAAGTCCATTTTTTACCCAAAAACAGTCGTTATATTCCCATTTAGACCTTCCTTTTATTGCATGTTGGTAATTGCTTTTTAGAAATTCTAGTTGCTCTTTATCATACCCCCATGTTCTTTCATCGTCTGCCAAAGTAATACTTGGGTCCCAAATTTGTGCGATGTTTATTCTCAATTCGCCTAGTGAATATTTTTCGATCAATTTTTCAACTTTTGGAATGTCGTACACGTTGTGCTTGTTGACAACATAGTTTACTACAATAGCGCACTTTCCTATATCAACACCGGCTAAGTCTTCTAAAAACTTGATCAACCTTGGCCACTTTGCCGGGGCACGATCTCGCTCATAGGTCTCCTCATATCCATCTATAGAGAGGTAAAGCATATCAATATTTTTTACCGACCTCTCAAATACTTGGCGCATCATTGTACCCTTCGAAATTGTATATTGACAATTTGTTGCAACAATAACAAAGCACTCTGGAAACGTTTCCTTAAACATCTCAGTAATCTGATCAAATTTTGGATGAAGGAGTGGTTCTCCCATTCCCATTAGTTTGGCCTCTTTAATCGGAAAATGACCTATTTTTTTAAGTACGTGGGCCCAGTTATCAAGTGAGATGTGCTTGAGTGGCCCTATAACATCTTTTCTGTTACAGAAAGAACAATCCAGATTGCAGTAATTTGTGGTCTCTAAATAAGCGTATGTAATTGGTTGCATAATACCATACCTTAAAATTGGTCCTCTAGTAATGATGCTAAAGAATCTGAATTTCTGGTGATGTTTATTGCATCACAACTTCTATATGGGTTTGTCTTGGCATAATCGTTAATGATTATTCTCTTAGCATGCCATAAGTCGTATATAATTTGATGATGCTTTACCCCAAATTCTTTCAATTGATTTTCAGTCGTAGTAGCAAAAGACGACTTTCGTGATGTTGTTAAGATTATCTTTACTTTTCCACTATCATAGAGCTCATTAATCTTGTTTACGTTATCGATAATTGCAGGTGTCTCTCCCCATTTTGGTTTCAAATATTGACTTGATGTAAAAACTAAGACACCATCAATGTCAACGAACAGCGTTGCAAATTCGTCTTTATATTTGTTCCAGTCCTTTAAAGTACCCCAGTCTAAAAAATCTTTTACTGACCTAGCACTAAAACGATGGTCGTTTAAAATCATCTTGTAGATTACATGTGAAACGTAAATCTCTTCATTATCCATGTCAAAATTATCATAAAATGAAGAAAAATCCCTAGCATTTTCAAAAGAGTACCCGCCGACACAAAATGTTGAACTAATCACTCTTTTTTCTACGATGTTGACTATCAACATTTGGTCATTACATTGCACAAAGCTTTTATTGCTGGCATGTACATGACCCATATCATCTAGATCAAAAACACAAACACTGTTTTTTGGATAGACATCAGTAACAAAGTAGCTGTCGGCATCTTTAATAAAGATCGGTCCTGATAGGTCAAAGTGCTCAATAGTCCTAGAGACTGTTTCGGCTTGACACCTAGTTTGCTCTTCTAAAACTAAGACTTTAACCCTATCAACAACACCTATATCTGCAAATGACTCAATAATTGCATTCTCACAATCGTATTTTTCAACATGTTCTCGCAGAATTGTAATGTATATGTTGTTTACATTATCAAAATTTAAACCCTTGCATGATGATGCAATCATCAGGTTGCCATCCGGGTGGGTTAGCATCCACTTTGGCACCATCCCAGGAAACCTTGATGACTGGCCAGCAGCGGGAATTAATAGGTCAGATTTCACCACCTAAGTGTCTCCTAATACACTTCTCTAAATAAAGAAAAATATTCTCATTGAAAGTATAATTCATGACACGAAGAATGTTTATTAACTGTATCACATCGTAATGTTTATTATAGAAATCAAATCTTTTAAACGTTTTAACAAAAGAATTATCCATATACGCAAAAACTGTCTTCATCCTGACAGAATCAATTGTGCCCTTAAACAAGAGAAGTGACCATCTGAATTTGGTGTCTTGCCTAATTTTAACCATGTCCTGTAGTGGTGTCTCTATAAAACTATCTAGAAAGTCAATGAGATGAATTTTCTCATTGTCTCTATTGACCAATATATTTGAAAGTGTCAAATCCCCATGACACCTTCCAACAGGTAAAAATACTTTATTTTTAAAAATTTTCTGATCTAAGATCTTTTCTTCTTCGTTTGTCAATGACCACCGCGGTCTAATTTTGTCTTTGACAGAAACATACTTCTTTTGAATTTTATCAGTAACATCAACGGTCTTGGAGTCTTTTACCAAAGATTTGATAACTGTTGTGATGCTGTCAACGAATTCATCTATTTTCTCCCTAGGCGCGTATTCAAGATACGTAATTACATCCATTCCGGAAACAAATTGCATATCAAATGAATAATTGTTGTTAGACTCTTCAATATTCAAAACTTTTGGTACCAAAATATAATTTGAATCAAAATATTTCGAATACTCAATCTGTTTCTGGCATTGTTTTGTTAATCTAGGAATGTAATCGACATTGCTGGTTGACTTTCGAACAAAAGACGAATGTGAAGTTTTAATTACTTCAACTTTGCATCCGCTGTGACCGGGTATTAAAATCATCGTACACTTTTAAGAATATCATTATTTTTAAGCAAAACTAGAAATGTCTATTTACAAAATATTTGAAAATTTTCTTAAATCCTCCGGTGTTCCTAGTCCACACATCCGATGTACAAAAACTGGTGCCAATGACTTTCCGTCCCCTATAAGCTCGTTATAGACTGGACAGATATAAAATTCGTTATTAACACGTAGATCTTTTTCAATCATTCTATTCGCATACTTGACGAAATCAGAACCCCTCCTATAATAATAAATTCCACATGTGGCAATATTAGATATCGGTTTTTTTTCAGCAACTTGTGTAGCAATACCTCGAGAATTTATCTTAATAAAACTCCACTTAGGATGAACTGCGTAAAAAGTAAAACAAAGGGCGTCAAATGTAGAAAATCGTCTCAATAAATTAAAGTTCTCCGGAGAATATTCAATAATTTGGTCAGAATTAGCTATCAGTAATTCTTCATCACTATCAATCAGACTGCTGGCCAGTAGTGCTGTACATGCAGCACCCTCTGTCAATCCTTCTACCTCAATAATTGTGGCCCTACCGTTAGTTATCATGCTTAGCAAACCACGAATATCATAACTGTCCAAATGATCTTTTTGAGCCAAGAAAATATAATTTGCGTCAAAATCTAGATTTTCAACCACACATTGAATCATTGGCTTTCCATCAACATCAATTAGGGGTTTTGGAAAAGTGTAGCCCTCTTTTTTAAATCTACTTCCTTCACCTGCCATTGGAATTAATATGTTCATGTCCTATTTCCTTTTTTTCATCGAAATTATCGAATAGCTAGCTTCATTCATAATATACTTTGCAGAATAAAATTCTCTAATTTTGAAATTGAATATGATTGAGCTTCTCTATTCGTTTCTAAAATTAGGTCTGGATTTTTTGGTTCCTCAAACGGATCTGAAATTCCAGTAAAATTCTGAAGCTTATTCGGATCTCCACTTGGTAATAAAGCGCGCTGGTATAATCCCTTTGGATCACGCCTCTTAAGCGTTTCCAGATCACACTTGACATAAACCGTTTTCACATTATCACACAATTTTGCTAACTCAGAACGAATGTCTTGGTACGGGTTAATTGCAGCAATAATTGAAATAACATTATTCCTCGCTAACACCTTACTAACAAACCCTAGCCTGCGTACGTTTGTGTTTCTGTCTTCTTTCGAAAAACCTAAATCACTGCACAGTCCAGCTCGATACTCATCACCGTCTATTACCTCAACCTTTAACCCTCTCCTTCTCAATTTCTCTGCTGTGGCGTACGCAATGGTGGATTTTCCTGCTCCACTCATCCCCGTCATTTGTATGAAAAGTCCGGTAGTCTTTCCCCATTTTGTGTGGTTCCACAATCTTTCATGCAGAAAATATAGGCCTAGCATCGTCGCATGATATACAACGGCAATTTGACCCACGGTCTCAATGCTTCCGGTTACAAGGTACGTTAAGACAGATAGAAAAATAAACCCTGATAGTCTCCAAGAGAATGCTTTTGTAATGCTACGCTTTCTAGAATCAATCACAAAAATTACCTATTCTATTTCATCCAATTTTTCAACTATATTTTTCCAATTGATGGTAGGGGTTTTTCTTAAAAAAATTAATCCTGGATGACGCATAATGAATTCATAGTATAAATCATAATCAACTTCTGAAAAATTGTCATTGGTGCTAAAAAAATTGTCTTGTAGTATTTCTCTATGCTTTGCATATGAAGGCACACCCTCCAGCAAACTCTCATCTTGTATGGAAGGTCTTCTGGTAAGACTGTCTATATTATGAGGATAATCTTTCTGATTATCATATTCAAAATTATAACAAACCCTGTAAGTCTTAAACGACTGACATATATCGTCCACTAGAACCTTAACAGAGTCATGTACGTGTGTAGCTCCAGAAAATATAACTACAGCATGCGATGCCAGGCAGGGAAACCACACACGGATATCTTCTTTTAAACTTTCTCTAACTAATGAACCATCTAACACCAGCAAATCAATTTTGGCGGTGTCCTTCATGGCTTCATCTCTAATTTCCCTTGCATAAGCATTAAGGGTACTACGCTTTGAAAAATGAGTGGTGATGTCAGACTGTGACGCGTCTACCACATAGTAGACACCCCACTCTCGATATAATGGATGGCCCGGGCCGATCGTCTCTCCGTGCCATCCGTAGTCAGGGTATTTATCCGACTTTGTAATGATGTATGACATTACATTTTCTATGTCATAAGTGAATATCTTACACTTAGAATCTGTGGCTAGCATAAATAAAGTCAATAGCTGTGCCCTACCGGTACCGACCTCAACTATCTTCATAGGATTTAATTCATCAGTAACCTCCCTAATCCTTCTAATGAGATTTGAATACATCATTTTTTTCTCATTTTTAATACCGTAACTTTCCAACACCTTAGTTGTGTGAATCCCGCCCAAACCGGTCTCAATCTCTCTAACGTACCTTGATAACGTTAGCTTTTTCTTATTCACGTTGCCGATATACTTTAGCAGTTTTTGTTTCGTAAGCTCAGAAGAATTTTTAACACGTAAAACATTAGCACCGGTATTGATAGCAGCAAAATATCCTTTGTCTGAATCTTCTACAATGACTGTGTCCTGTGGGTGGGCTCCGAATAGGCGCATTGCATTGATATATGGTTCAGAATTAGGCTTGGGGTTTTTCACATCATCACTACCGACGACAAAACTTAGGTGCTCTAGAAGACCGGTTTTTTCTAACATTAGAATTGCCGTTTCTCTAATCGAGTTTGTCACACATGCAATTTTAATGAATAATCCAGATTTGCTCTTAAGAAATTTTAGTAAGTCTATTTTCTCTAGATCTATGCTAGCTGTTTCGTGTATTACATCGACTGTGTACTTCTGCTTAAGGTTCCATATATCTTCGATGTGTGACGAATCAATAATGTTTTTATTGACAAGTATTTCGAGCTTTTTTTTAGTTGGAAGCCCATTATATGTTGTTAGATGGTCGTTACGATTAATCTGGTATCCACAGACTTCATGCAAAGCTCTGTTTAGCGCTTCATAGTGCCATTCACACGCGTCGACTAAAACACCGTCCAGATCAAATAATACAAAACCAACAGCCATTTAATCTCCTCTAACCAGCATCAATTAGTCATCAAAAATTTATCGGCATGATTCTCATAAAAAATGTTGGATGGATCGATAAAAATTCTATCATCGTAATCCTTTTCAAAATCATATCCGAACGCCAGTAGTTCTCTACTTCTTTTATTTTCAACCTTCTCATGTGTTTCCTTATCATAGAAATTTCTATAATCTCTATTTCTTGGTACACCCCTCCGCGCACGGGCATTCCCCCATTCTCCTGGTGGATCATCGGAAGATCCCTGTAGGTTATGAGAAATATCAAGCATATCCAACAAAATCCTTAATCCATCATTGAGCTTTTCTTTTCGTAGAACAATATCAACATTACATTTTCCAGAATCACCAAAAATTTGATAGAACAAAAATTTCCTGGATAGATAAAAAGACTCACCAAATTCTAAGCTGGGTACAAAATTATTGTCACACGTAATATCAATAAATTCTTTAAATGAAACATTCGAGCCCTTCCAGTCTTTATCGTCTTTAGCAATAAGATATGAACTTACGTATTGATCAAATGGATTTCTAACAGTTGCAATTACTAGGGATCTGGGATCTGAAAATAGGGGATCATTAATATAAGTCTGGCTGTGGTTGCGAGATCCCTCAAAGATAATTGGTGTTGTCAGTCCACACGGGTGATCATCGCTTTTCGCCCCGTATAATTGACGCTCTCTTTTTCCAAACCACTGAATTTTTGGCTCATTATTAAACGCAATTTTTTTAATGTAAGTCCCACCGGTGCTAGGAATATGCACAAAATATATAAATTCTTTCCCATTTAAAAGCTGTCTAACATGTTCAGGTAACATTATTCACTCCAGTCGAATTTCAATTTTTTATATTTGTCCGGATAGTCCGTACATATCCCGTAACAGACACTCAATTCCTCACTCGAATATTGCGTTGATTCTGGCATTACACAAATTGATTTTGACGTTAATAAATTGCCTGGATATGTCCATAAAAATCCTCTGCTAGTTAACGTAAAATTATCTTCTTGGTGCCAAAAACAGTGAGCGCCAATTTCAAGCATTTTTTCTAATGCCTCAATATTTTTAGCATGACACCACATTCCGTCTCTCAATAAAAACTCTGAATCAATCTCATACTGTGGGTAATCATGTCCTGTAAGCCATTTTTTTTCACTCTTTATGTACCAGACATCAATTTCTACATCATAATTGTGTAACAGCGCCTGGTGTACATATTCCGGAGAATTTTCAAGCTTTGAATTGGGTCCGGATATATTTCCCCTGTGTGCAATAAAAATCATCATTTATCCATTGGTAACTAATTTATCATAACCCTTCAATTATGTCTGCATATCTCTGAATACATGCATCCCATGAATATGGAATCATAGAATTCTTTTTGAATTTCTTCTCTTTTAATAAATCGAATAATTGTTCAATGGTATTGAACGTGTGATCGTCACCGGCGAATTCTACTGCACCTCCGCTATTGCTATGTACATAAGTTGGAATTTCACACGCTAGTGACTCCAAAATGTGATTAGGTCCCGGATCAAATTTAGTGCCACTTACATACACATCATACTGTGCTAATTCATCACCTAAATTCTTACCAAATTTGGGAGAAATCACGGTAGCATTTTTAAATGTCCCCAATTCACGACCAACGTAAGTAAACGTAAATTTATCTAGATTGTTTCCTACAAATTGATCAATCGCTTCATACACATCGAATCCCTTCATACGATTATTCGACCAGTGATGAGTTACAATATTAATTTTATTGTTGTTGATTTTTTCCTGAGGCTGAAAGTGATCTAAGTCTACGCCATTATAAATCACGTCATTTTCTCCACAGAACCAACCTCTATTTGTGTGGTATTCCTTCATCCAATTAGACACGAATATTGTATGACTGGTGTGTTTACTACATTCACGTAAAAGTGTGTCCATATCCTCCGTACCTTTGCGCGCGTCACACTCATTCACTCGATGAACTATTTTCACCGACCGCCTGAAATTTTTATACTTTAGTATTTCGTTAACTGATATTTTGAGGTCAGAATGTCTAGGGTCTTGCATAAAGATAATGTCGATATCATCAGAAAATTGATGCACGATCTCAATTCCATACTGTGGTAATTTTTCACATAACGCCCTAACAAGTAAGTTTCCACCTCCCCATGGTCCATCTACCGGCTTTCTATTAATGAGAACTTTCATCTTAAATTTTATGAACTAATATTCCGTAGTCGTAAAAATACAGACAGTCAATCTCAGTTCTGCAAAAACATTCTAAGGCATGGGCAGGAGTTTCGCATATGGGCTCTCGATCATTAAAGCTGGTATTCAAAATAACCGGAACACCTGAAATATTTTCCCATTTTTCTAGAAAATTATGGTACCACCCATTATCATTTTTACTAACAGTTTGGAGTCGGGCACTACCATTAATATGAACCACTGCAGGAACTAAAGATTGCTTCTCTTTCTTGAACTGCAAAACTGCACTCATATAAGGACTTTCAACGCTATTTTCAAACCACTCTTGTGCTCTTTCTATTAAAATTGAAGGTGCAAAAGGTCTAAACCACTGCCTATGTTTTACCTTATCATTAATAATATCCTTCATGAATTCATTTCTAGGATCCGCAAGTATACTTCTGTTTCCCAGAGCCCGGCGGCCTGATTCGGATCCACCACCAAAAATAGACACAATCTTCTGGTTATTTAACTTACACAAAACATCATCGTCTGTCGCTAGCTCCCATGATATATCACTTCGGGCATTAAGCGCTTCCTCTATCTCACTTTTATCGTACGTTTTTCCCAGGTATGGTGTGAAATTATCGCTCCACTTCTCGCGCGGGTTGCCTAGAACCTGATGCCAAACATACTGAACTGCGCCTATAGGAAGCCCACCATCATGAGGTGTTGGCGTAACATATATTCCGGTAATATCCGGAAACCAATTGCATATCTTTCCTGTCATAACTGAATTTAGCGTTACACCACCAGCCAGACATAAATTTGAGTTGGGTGCTTCTTTCAATGCTTGTTGTAAAAAATTCCTGAAAACAATCTCGGTTGCGGCCTGCAAACCGGCAGCTAAATCAAATTTATCCTTCTCACTATTCTCAGCTATTTTCACCCAGTGATCCAAATAGGGATGCACTGGATCGCCACCCGGAATATACGCACCCTTAGGTTGTGTGGGAGGTTTAAATGATGCTGCATGGATATCCGCGGTCAACATTTTAATAAAATCATGCAGAAATCGCTCACTGTTTCCAAATGCCGACATTGCCATGACGGATCCTGCTTGATGTCCCCGGGGCCAGCCCGACTGTAATTTAAAGATGTATCTTGTTGCCCGGGTCCATAATCCACCAATATTAAACGTGTGAATAGGAATACGTCCAACTAGTTCGATACTATTGCTGGAACCTTTCCACACTGTGCACGCTGTCACAAAGCCATCACTTTCAACGCCACCCCCATCTAATGTGATTATAGTCGCTTCATCAAAATTGCTGGAAAAAAATGCATTTGCGGCGTGGGCTTGGTGGTGACCTATTTCATGAACTTTTCCCCCATTTTTTTTTACGATTTCATTGATTAATTCCCATGACTCGGTATGCTTGCTCGTCACATGTAAAGGAGAGGACGTTGCCAGATATTTTATTTTTTTATAATCAGGATAGTTCTCTATAAGAAATTTTACAGAATCTCCCTTCGGCTCTTTCTCACGAATAAATCTTTCATACTCATTGTGTATTATTGGTTTACCGTTCTCGAATACACAATATGAACAATCATGACCCGACCAAACACCCGCAATTTTCATATCTGACCTCACAGTAATAATTTAAGCGCGCCGACATTGTTTTGAACCCATTCAATTATTTCAGATAATCCATCTTTAAAATTGCGATTGGGTTGCCACATAAAGTCATTACACACATCATCAATATCGGATATAAAAATAATCTGATCGCTTCGTCTGGGCGCAGCATGAAGCACTGGATCATTAACATCCAATATTTTATCCAATAGTGAATTGAGCTCTAATATCGACGTTGTATTGTTAATTCCGCCACCAACGTTGTAATATGATCCTTTATGATTATTGATGTGGTTCATTTGTTTTAATGTTAGATCACAAGCGTCATCAATATGTAAATAATCTCTAACTTGTTTTCCTCCAAACCCATAAAACGTTAGTTGTTGTTTTAAAATTTTAGCAATAATGAACCAGGTGATCCATCCTTGTGATACCTTTCCAAATTGGTGTGGACCGTATAAGCAACTATAGCGATTGATGATAACAGGGATGTCGAATGCACCTGACCATTCTTGACAAATCAGATCCGCTGCCACCTTGGATATACCATATATTGAATGCTCACTACCATTCAGGTCCAATTTAGTATTAAATCCTTTCTTAGACCACCCCCTTAATTTGAAAGCGTCATCTTCTTTCCATCTAAACCTAGTTTCATCCTCAACAACCGGTACAGAATTACACAAATCTCCACTATATACTTTATTTGAACTCCAAAATATTAATGCAGAATTATTTTTTCTACAGAACTCTAAAACGTTTACCAGTCCGTAAGTGTTGTTTGTAAGATCAAAATATGGGTTCTTATACCCATCAATCGCTGTAGGTTGAGCTGCACACTCTAAAACGATATCGGGTTTAAATCCTAACCCTATAAAGTCCTCTTGATTTCTGATATCACCATGTACGAATCTTATGTTGAGCTGCCTAAGTCTGTTTAGGTTTAACTCACTTCCACGTCTAACCAGATTATCAAAACACACAACTTCATGACCTATCTCCGCAAATTTAATTGCTAAATTTCCGCCTACAAACCCGGCTCCGCCTGTTATTAGTATTTTTTTCATAAACGTGCCACATCCTCGAAAAAATTATCATATTTTTTAATTTGGGTTTCAATAAAATATTTTTTAGCATTTTGATATGCTGTAGAAATATCTTCATTGGTGGGGTGGTATAAAATATACGACATGTCAAAATCCAGTATACAACTAGAAGGAATAATATCGGAGGCCATACCAACATTAGTAGACACAATTGGAATATTCATTGCTGGTGCTTCCAAGACTGCCTGGGGTCCACCTTCATATCTGGATGCAACCACATACAGATCACACGCCGCATACATCTTAGCAACGATATCAATATCCGGTAGCTCAATATAGGTGTAGGGAATACAAGCTTTTTCTAATCTAGAAATAACATATTGGCGGCGCCAGCCGTTTAATAAAGCATGCACATTCCCTATTTCGTGATTTAACTTTTCAACATAATCGCAAAATCTATCTGGTCCCTTTTCTAATTTGGGACTCTTAAGATCAGAGCCCTCTGTATCTCTTTGAAATGAACCTACAAAAAATTTATCAGTAGGTAAACCCAATTCTTTTCTACATTTTTCACGACTCATTGGCCTCCATATGTTATCGTTACACCAGTATCCAATTTTAACGATAGGCTTATCAGTGTATTCAGAAATAAAATTCCCTGTTTGTTCACACGGAACATGGTAGATGTCAACAAATTTATCCCTTAGTATAAATTCGTCTCTTCTATTTTGATCAAATTTTTCAGGTACCTCATGATGAATTGTGCAAACAACTTTTTTATCCTGCAAAATTTGAGGTGGTATTTGTTTCCAGCACCAAGATGCCAGCAGCCAAATAACATCACAATTAAGTTCTATGTGTGAAGTCTCATGTGCAGAATATTCCTGAAATTCTGATCCAAATCTATCTGCAAACCAATTTTCTCTAGGAATATGACAAAAAATTCTCATTCTGAATTCAACCACTCGTCCAAGTACTCTTCGCTGGTAACATTAGCTATTGTGTCTTCATATAAAACTGTATAGTCTGACGGGCTTGCTATTTTTGGATCAATTGGATTTTTTAACCAATTTCCCTGGGTGTCTACCGGTTTCTTCCATCCAATGGGATTAGCAATATGCTCAATCCCAATTGGGATGTGGGTATTAGATAGATCACCATATATCTCCGGTGTCTTTTTAATATTGTCCAATTCATAGATTTCATAGTATCTATAATCGACCTTGGGTTCCCAATAATCACCATACCTTTTGTTTCCCCTCACCCGAGCATTGGTCCCCCGCGGGTCAGTATTTATTGCCACTGAAACAGGTAAAATTGGCATTGCACAGAAAATCTGGTGATTATGATCCCTAATTATTTTTGAAACCTTCTCAAGCATCTTGGTCTCTGAATCTCCACCTCCCTCATGACTAACATTTGACTCACTCCACGGATATATTTGCTCTATTATTTTCCTGCTATACATCACATCCGCCGCTCCATTTACAGGATTTCGAATTAAACTATGCACAAATTTGAATTGTTGTCCCATGGGATCGGAAAATTTATCCGCAGCATTCCTAACTGACCGCTGTGCGTCAAATAGAATGCATCCTGTATTACTAGAATTTTCTAGAAAAAAACTTACATATTCATGTAACCATACACCCCGCACAACAAATTGCATGTCCCCCTGAAGTGGACAAATAAAGTCGCCTGTAGACTCTCTTACAATTAAATTTAGTGCACGAGCGAACTCATTGGAAGGATCTCGAGTAAGCTGTCTAAAAACCTTTGCACCCTGCTTCTCCTTTTCGTGTAAGTATTCTTCAGTTCCGTCCTCAACGGATGCATTATCAACAATTATAATTTCTTTATTTGGATAGTCTTCGGTGCAATTCAACAATGATTCAACACAACTTTTTAAATAAAAGAGCCTGTTGCAATTAACAATTCCAAAGGTTACCTTAGGTAAATTTTCTATTCTAGCATTCATCATATTTCCATCCTAGCATGGGTGGTTTTTGAACAACAACAAAATATGCAAGGGGATACGCAAGGGGTGTAGGGTATCCCGGATTCTCTTTTTCAGTCTGAACTAACCAATCAATCATCTCCTCTAAAATTTCATCATATAAAGGAAGGAAATCATCAGAGGTATCGTGTTTTTTGGGCCTAATGGGTAGAAGGGTATGTATTTTTCCAGATTTTTTATTAAGTAAAGATCCGGGTAAAATCAAATATCTCTGTGACATATCCAATACAAAACCCATTGTAGTTAAAATCTGGTCAAAATTCTGAATAGAATACATCCTCTCTTCATGAAAAATAATTTTTTCGCGAGACCTTGTAGTAACCGGAACGCAGAATATTCCCGTACCACCAGGTTTCATGACTCTATACATTTCCTGGAGTCCCTTGACATCTCCCATGGGATCTAGATTGTCACCATATCTTCCTAAACCGAAATGCTCAATTGCGTGAAGGCTCGTAACAATTTTAAATCTGTCACTTACAAACGGCAATTCTTGAGCCTCACCTTTGACTATCTCTAAATTTAAATCATGAAATACCGGTGACGAAAATCTGATTCTGGACTCAACATATGTGCATTTAATCATTGATGCTGCAGCTATTACAAATTGTTTACTGGATCCGATATCAAGCATTTCGCTAGTTTTAAAAGATGATAAATTTACCAATTGAGAAATAATTTTGATAGATGTGTGCACTAATTGAGCATATATACAATCAAGACTGATAGACTCACAAGAAAAACTGGACGCGTCAAGATCTTTAAACACGTGTTTAATGCTAACATCGTTGTAACGTTCGTTGAATTTTTTTATGAAATTTTCATAATTTAATTCAAATTTTTCATTGTCTTTCATTTCTTGCTAACCAAATATAAACAGCATCGTGATTTTCTGAATCAAAAGTATACTGACACATTATGGCTTCAAACTCTTTAGTGCTGAAAATAGACTTGAGAGGTGTCCCTGTATCACAATTAATTGTAGGGCTTATAACGCAAAGTTCACGTTGAATAGAAAAGCCACAATCTTCTAGCATTGACCTAATTTTTGTAATTGAATAGATTCTATTTTTATTAAACACGATGCGTTCTTCACCTGACCTTGTTATCGGAACAGACCCTAGAAACCAACCATCTAAATTACAGACACGTGATATTTCTTTTAATCCCTTTATGTCTCCCAGTGGATCAATAGAGTCTCCATATCGGCCCAACCCAAAGTGCTCAATTGCGTGCAAACTAGTTATCCACTTAAATGAATTGTCATCAAACGGTATATTTTGAGCTTCGCCAGCCTGAAAAGCCATGTTTGTATCAAGCACTGTTGACACATCCTCTGAAGATAAATTTAAATTTGGATCTAGATGTATGTAGTTTGTAAACGACGCCATTATAGAAACAAAGTCAGCCTGGGATCCAATATCCAGGCATGCAAAGATATCATCATCTAAATCTAATAAATTTGGGTGATGTGCTAAAAATTTCATATACCAACGAAGTGCAACTTGATGCTGAATTGTGTAGACCCAGTCTAGGCCAACATCATCCCTAGCTAGGGTTGTTTTTTCAAGCTTGCTATCTTCGTTGAATACTACCTTTGACAGTGAACACTTCTCATTAGTTTTGTTGATGAATTCTTTATACTGATTCTGTATTATTGAAATCTCTGAATGGCTTTTTTCACTCATTATATCTACCTGTTAATCATTGATGAAATGATATTGGTCAACGACCATTGTTTTTTCCATGAAGGATAGTGAGCCTTAAATTTTGCCATATCGGTATAATAGCAAATATGATCTCCTGACCTACTGTTTCCCGTAACCTTATAATCTAATGGCGCATTGTGCTCATCCCGCAGTGTATCAATGATCTCTAATATAGATGCAGTGTTCTCCTTGCATCCACCAATATTATATACCTCACCTTTGCGAGGGTTGTCAATAAAGTGTTCAAATGCACTAATAACATCGGCACAATGAATCTGATCCCTAACCTGCTTACCCTTGTATCCAAAGACGGTATATCGTTTTTTAGTGAGGGCACATTTGATAATGTATGATAAGAACCCATGTAATTCTACACCGGCATGCTGTGGACCGGTTAAACACCCCCCTCGAAAAATTGCAACATTCATATCAAAATATCTGCCATATTCCTGTGCGGCAATATCTGCTGCTACCTTGGATGCCCCAAATAATGAATGCATACAGTTGTCAATTGAAAAGTCTTCGGATATACCTCTTTGGTATTTCTTCTCCTTGAAGTCATATCTCTTCTCTGTCTCAATTATATCCAGAAAGTTAGGACCGTCACCGTAGACCTTATTAGTACTCATATGAATAAAAACTAAGTCCGGGTTGCCTAGTCTCCTGCTAGCTTCAAGCAGGTTAAATGTTCCTACTGCATTTGTATCGAAATCATCAAACGGAATAGACGCAGCTCTATCGTGTGAGGGTTGTGCGGCACAGTGAATTATAACGTCAGGTCCAATTTTAGAAATTAGTCTGACTATAGCATCTCTATTTCTAATATCAATATTGTGATGAATGTAATTGGGGTACTTAAGCAGCAACTGTATCACCGATGAAATATCACCGGCACTACCAAAAAAAACCTTTCTAGAATTATTATCGATTCCATGCACAGTAGCTTTCGTCTTTAGCCAATGGAACGATGCTTCACTACCAATTAGTCCACCAGAACCGGTCACCAAAACATTCATTGTCTTAGACTATCTCTCTTAGGACACCTAAATACATTTTAGAGGTTTTTGCTATTGATGTATTAGTATCAATTTTATTCTCTGAGGTTTTTGAAAAATCCATACTTGGTGGATGATATAATTTAATGGGATCCCAATTCCATGGGTTCTCCTCAATAATAACGGCGCCTTTTCCAGCTATCTCTTTAGTACCGCCGGTTGAACTGCAAATTATTTTACATCCCGATGCTCTAGCGTCCACAACTACGTTGGGACAGTGATCTAGCCACGCAAGGTGCAGAAATGTCTCCGATCTCTTGTATAACCCTATTAAAGAGACCCAGTCAAGTTTACCGGCATAGAAAATTCGATGATCATCAACCTGGATATTTAAATTATCACCGGCAATTACCAGACAAAAATCACTTGGTGCGTGTTCCAAAAAAAATCTAATATTCTCTTCCAGCCTCTTATGCGGTCGCCAGGACGAAGCGCAGCTCCACACTCCGGCAAACTCATCTAAGACTGTAGGACTAATAGGCTCTATCTTACTAATCCAGTCTAAATTTGTTCCATTATGAATGACATGTGAATTCTTATGCACACCAAAATATTTCTCTATTAGCGTCTTATTAAATTCTGACTGAAATATCACAGCATCAGCAACTTCGTAACTTCTTTTAATCGGCTCATTCATTAGTCTCCAATTCTGTTCCGAATTAAAATAAATTCCGTCCAGCCTTAATGCCATGGAGGCCCTTTTTTCTCTATTACTAATAAAGGACAGTTGAACATCAATCGGAGTATTTTCTCCATTAACTGCAATACTGTGTTCTTCATCTTTGAATTGGTGTGCTAATTTTCTTGCAAAACTATTCGGTCCGGAGTCACTGGAAAAATTTACATTGTCAAAAAGAATATTCACTCTATGTAACCCCTCTCTCGCAGTCTCTCCACGCTATATTTTTGTTTTTGTGACCTATCACATGTAAACAATGCTGGATCCGAAAGGTCAATACTATAGTGATAACAAACCATTGACAAAAATGTTCTCTTCCTATTGTCTAATAGAGCCTTATGCATCATTGGTAAAAATATTGTCTGATCACATCCAATCATTATCCAGTTACCACTATCATCATAATAATTTTTTGGATTAATTCCATTCATTGCATCCCTACGAAATGTCTTGAGATGACTGGATACCCATGGATGGCTGTAAACATCTGCATTGGTAGTTGCCAGTGGTCCTGATATATTGTGTGATGTGTAGGCCCATCGGTGCATTGTCCATAGGACCGCAGTATTTTCTTGTCTGTAGTTCTGATCTATGACAAATAATGCATCATTTTCCGTTAGCCAGTCGCCACCATCCAGTCGGCACACAATTTCATCGTTATCAATTTCTGTCACGGCATCGACAGTGTTTCTGACCTCACCAAATTTCTCCGGCCTGGAAATAATGGATAATTGACTCCCTAAATTAAATGCCTTGGACATATCCTCAACAACCTGTGCCGTCTGATCAGTTGAAAGATCATCATAAACAATCATTCTCCAACTAGGATAAGATTGTGCTAAAACGCTAAGGACTGTTTGCCTGATAGAATCTTGGCAATTGTAAGCCGGTGTAACAAAAACGAATTGACTGGATTTAGGCACCGTCTTCACTTAACATAATCTTGGGCGGCTGGGTGGTAATATTAATATACGGAGTATTTTTCGAAAAATCAATCGGTTCGTGAAATATCCATCCTCCCATTTCTTCCTCAAGCTTTGAAGCCAGTTTATCAATATCACTATCGGTCACGTCGGTCCATGATCGTTGAAAAAACATGTTATTTTCCGGTAGGTCTTCCTGTTCAATGTTGTACAGGCTCTGCCAATGTTTAGACCAGTAGTCCCTATAGGTACGAATTTTTCGTCCCAGGTCATGCCACGAATAATGATGAATTCCAGGTAGTAATTCTACGCATCGATTAAACCACTTAGAGTATTCATTTAGCGCATCCTCACTTCCCTTAAGAGCGTGTATTCTCAAGGTGTGGGCCTCTGAATTATAGAAGGATGCATGAGCAATAACTTCCCCTGTCTGTAAGTGGATATAGTCACACCCGTCGGTACCTGGAGAAGCGTATACATCACCGCTCTCATCTGTCATTCGTAATTGTTTTGGTATACCATGTGTAATGTGGGGTTTATGTCTAGATAATCGCCATTTCCACGGATTGACATCCATCCGTACCTTATTATTCTTACCCCAATACTCAACGACCGGTAATGACACCAGGTCAACTTGGGATGGAAATGATCTGATCAAATTACGAATTTTTTGATAGTCATCTTCATGAACCACCTCATCAGCGTCCTGCTGCCAGCAAAATTCTCCAGTGCACCTCTTACGTGCCTCTGCTTTCTGTAACCCATCAAAAACTGCAAATCGCGGGTGTGTCCAGTCCCTGACAACACGCTCTATATTTAATCTGTCCTCAGACCCTGACCACTCTTCCAACTTTTCCCATGTCCCATCATCAGATCCACCGTCCATCACAACCACCTCATCACAGAAATCAAGCATTGACTGAATTGAAGACTGCCATGGGTACTTATGTCTAATACAATTAAGCGTCGTAGTATAACCACTTAGCTTGGGTGACCAATTTACGGCATGCTTTATGCCGCTCCAAAATTTTGCTCTTGAAGCGTATAGATAAGCCTCAGTATCAAATAGATCCTCGGTATCAAACCAAACTTCGTCAGCATGCTCAACATTATCATTAATATGAAGCGCACATCCCAGCAATTTAGCCTCAATAACCATCCTAGGACATGTATCACCACCCTGTGGTAGATAGACAAAGCCTTCAGCACATACTAATTTTTCCAACACGTCCTTGTAAGGCATATCCCATATTACTTCATATTCCTTACCATTATCCACACACCATTGCTCAGCTTCCTGTGCACCCTTTATCCAACTAGCTGATCCCAAGACTACCCAACCTTTTCGATCGTGCTCTTTATATTTTTCACGCAGAGTCTTGAGATAAAAGAAGAAATTATCATCAAATACTGAACTTAGGACATTATTTTCTCTATCGGCTAAAAATGGGAATATCTTAAGATATCGATCCATTTGCCTCTCTGACATCCACCAAAGTGACTTGGCGCCGTATAGAAAAGCTGATATCATTTTTCCGGCGGTTTCATCATGGCATTTGCACTCTTGTTGTTCTATCGATTCATGCTTTTCAGGTGAACGATACCTACAATATTTGTAATCATACTCCAATACAGAGTATGACATATTTGCAACAATGGTGGGAATTAACTCTGGATTCACTGCCGTGAAATTACCAAAAACCCAATGCTTTTCGAAACCCGCTTCAAGATGTTTCATATTCAATTTCTTAGCGTGAATCTTATCGTATTCAAATGGACACGCGTCAATCAAAGCTTGAGTTGTAAGTTCTGCACCTCCGACATAATCATCAACAAACATATCACTAACAAACACAATCTCCGAATTATCGGAAATTAGAGATGATGATTCATCAAAAAAACTCTTATTAAACAAGCCATACCTCCCGGATATCTAACGCAATTGATTTTTGAAATCCTATCCACGTATTTGAAAGTTTATAATAAAAATTCAATTATGACATAGCGATGTATGATTTATAATGGTTGTCTAGACAACCTTTATTCTGTAGTTACTATTCGGGGTACCATCTATGCTAACATGAGAGATTATATCTAACGCCCTTCTAACAAAGCAGTGATGGCCAACTGTTGCTCCTGAACTATGTTCTTTAAGCTGCCTATCTCTGCCGACTGTTCCTGCACGGCTTTAACCAGAACCGGTATCAGTGCTGCCTGCGCAACATTTTTAACTTTGAAGTCAAATCCACGGTGTTCATGTTCAGAGACCATGTCCGGATACACCTCTTCACAATTCTGGCCAAGAAATCCAATTTTATTTAATTTTTGAGACGGATGAAATTTCGGATCAAATCTGAATTGGATTAATTCTAGATTATTAATTACCTCTAATCCCTTGACCTGGGTGGGCGCAATATCATGTTTAATTCTTTGATCTGATCCATTGAAAAATTCCGGGTTGGCGGGTGTAGAACCGCACTGGATTCCACCCTGTGGCGTACCGGATCCAACTCCTGTGCCATCAAAGAATGATATATATTTGGCGTCACCCTGACCGCCGCCATTTGCGTTAACTCCTGCACTAATCGCTAAGCCCTTGGAGTTGGCGGAGCCACCGTAATTCGCCACAGTGCAGGTGTAGAAGTTGGCATTAGTGGAGGAGAGTTCGATGTTGGGTTGACCCTGAATACTGAAGTATCCGCCATATTCACCTTCATAGGCGATTTTGGCGTCGAGGTTGTCACCAAAGTAGTGGTACATATCAGTTGGCGTATAGAGGTTACCCGAACAAACCACATCCCCAGAAAAAGCCGCGACGTTTCCCCACTGGCTGCCCTTCGAACCGATGTTTCCGGAGACATGAAAAGTAGTGTCGGTACCAACCCTGTAAGCGATCCCATGGGATCCATAATTGGTATAGGTGTGTCTTTCACCGAAGTAAGAATTACCGCTGACAACCAGATCGCCACCAAATACCGCCGTACCCTTCTCGGTTGATTGATTTTGCCGGCCTGCGGATGGAAACTTAGATCCGATCGCACCTGAAACAAAGAATGCCATGTCAGTAGCATTCGATGGATTGGGAGAAGTGCCCCCTCCACCTGATAGAATTAATACTTGGTCGGCGCCGGCGTCAACAAATATCGCGTGAGTTTGATTAGCTGACTCAACTCTGAAATCAACATCAAGACTGCCTTCGTTGAATACAGTTTCGTTCCCACCACCAGCGCCAATGGCACCGATGGAC
>Ga0209434_1000228_pt1 | contig 28882 bp, 29 predicted proteins | sample ETNvirnome_2_300_FD_184068 | JGI IMG/M metagenome (GOLD analysis project Ga0209434, IMG submission 184068) | Marine viral communities from the Pacific Ocean - ETNP_2_300 (SPAdes) (version 2) | ecosystem: Environmental > Aquatic > Marine > Oceanic | place: Pacific Ocean | collected 2013-06-22 | reverse complement strand
GCTCTTTCTGCGTCCTGGCGAGGTACTCGCGCAGGTACTTTTTTGTGTCCGCAGGGAAATCGTTGTCCAGCATCCACTTGATAAGCCCCGGGTAGTCCTTCAGGCGCGACCCCCGGTGTTTCGTAACATTGTAGATAGGCTCACCCTCGCTGTCCAGCTTCAGCCGGCCGCTCCGGTCTGCCTCGTCATCGGGCTTGGACAGTTCTATCATCTTATGGCGGTCCACCCCGAACTCCTCGGAGAGTGTCGTGGCAAGGTCGAACAGGTGCCGCGTGTCCTGAAGCGCACCGTGGGCGTCGTCGCTGTGCTCGACCGCCAGGAACCGCTGCAGGGCACCCGTCAGGGTGTGAGGCTCGCACGCCGTCCACACCCGGTAGAGGTCGATCTCCTGCACCGTCCCAAGGTCGATACCCGGCTGCCCGGCACGCCGCAACTCGGAGTCCAGGATCAGGGTATCGAAACGCCTTGATCCATACCCGAGCAGGATAGCCCCGTCGATAGCCTTTTGTGCTGACTCTGCCCAAAAGGCGAACGGCTGGAAGTCGGACAAGTCCTCGTCCGTTATGCCCGTGACTTTAGTCGCCTGAGCGGTCATATTCACGTCGGGCTTGATACGGACATTGAGCAATTCCGTGTCAGGATACTCAAGAATTGCGATCTCGACGATGCGATCTTCGTACACGTCCAGGCCCGTCGTCTCGCAGTCGAAAGCTACCAGCCGAACCTTGTCATCCGACATCGCCTTCCATCCTCTCCCGTGCCCGGTCGCGCCGCTCTCGTGCCTCGTGCTTCTTGTGCTGTTCCTTGGCCCTCTCCATCCGCACGAACCAGCGCTCCCGCCACTCGATCGGTATCAGGTTAAACTTCAGCTTCGTGTGCCACCGCGCCTGTACCAGCCGCAGCCGACGCTCGATGATCGCCTTCGGCGGCGGTGCATCCATTGGCGTAGCCAGCCTGTCTATCTCTGCCGTTGCTTCAGCTAAAGTCACGGGATCTCCTCTTTTCAGGAAGCGCGGTCCAAGTCTGCCGTCGCCCGGTTCTCCCCCAAGCCGTTGCGACATTGGCTTTTCGCTTCGCCCTGTCAAGGAGAGTTCGTTTGTGTGACAGGCCGACTCGTGACCCGGACCGCACCTCCCTTTGGGGGATGCCTGGCATGGTGTTGTTACAACCCACAGACGCCGGATTCCCCGGCACGGAGGGCCTGTGGTTCGGGCATCCCCAGGCCCGAACCGCGACAGCGCCTCCGGCCATACTTGTGCCGGCGTCGAATCGTGCTACTGCCATGCCCTGGCATCCCTTTTCCTATCCTGCGACAAGTGGCACTAATTCCATCTCGAGTTCAAGTTGCTCGATCGCCTTGATCACGGGGCCAAGTTCCTTCATGTATGAATACCGCTTCCTGAAGTGCACCAAAGCCCCGAGAGCCTTCCGGAGTGTCTGCTCGTGCAGATCCGGATCTTTGTGAACTGTGGCCTGATCCAGATATAGACGAACAGGCTTAAGTTCGTCGCTGTCCTTCTGCTGCACGCTCAAGACTACATTCTCAAAAGCGCGAACCCGGATGCCCTTGATTTCAAGCTCGATGCTTCTGATCAGAAGCCTTGCTTGGTTCCGACGATACAACTCGCCGGCCTTGGTGTCGTTCCACTCGAACAGAGGATGTAGCGGGTCCTTCTTGTCGCGGGCATATTCAACTACCGCGGCGGCGGGCAGCCCGTTCTCAAGCTCATGGATGCCCTGCAGCCGCTTACCGTAAATCTCGGCTTTCGCATCATCGAACCCGGCGCTTGCGGCTGCGTAATACGTCACTTTCGGCATCTCGAAACCTTTACATTACGTTACCCTAGAGCAGAGTGCTTGACGACACCAGGCGACGGGTGACTCGACAAGGCTTGCGTTGCATTGCCGCACCGTACTGTAGCGGACCCCGCGCCAGACTACGCCACTTGCTTTGCAGAACACAGCGGCACTACGCATGGCCCAACAGAACACAACTGCACTTGCGTTGCATTGCCGCACCGTACTGTAGTAGACCCCGCGCCAGACTACGCCACTTGCCTTACTCCGCCTCCTCGATGTTAAGGATCCCGTTATTCCAGGTATGCTCAAATTCGTGGGCGTAGTACTGCCCCCTAACCGTGCGCTTCTTGAGGTGGGACAAGATCTCCTGTGCTTCGAATTTCCCCCTGAAAAGGCGCCAGACGTCCTTGTCATCACGGCCCACCGTTGCCGGAGTGTTCCAATGCCTCTCGACGTAGCGTTCAAATAGTCCGCTCAGTGCCTCCTCAGGGTCGTCGGCGAATCCTACCCCTTGTTCGGAGAACTGCAATGCTGAATCGTCTGGCACCAAGACGCGGTCCGTAAGCTGACGGACTCCTTCTACGCGCTCGAAACCAAGGCCACCAGACGTTGTTTTCCACAGCTGACGGAGTTCATGTGCAATAGGATTCAGCGTACGCAAGAACGCAGCACCATCCAAATTCGGGAACGCCCTGGATATTCGATGGTACCTGCTGATGAGCTTGATGTCGAAGAACGCAGCTGCGGGTGCGAGCAGAGCCACCCCAACATTGAAACGTTCACGGCTCACGGCGTCGTGATAGTACTGCAAGACAGTGAAGGTATGGACGTTCTGGTTCATGCTAATAGCACCCCCCTTAGTCCGTTGAAGTACCGCTGTACCTCGTCTGGGAGACCGCCAAGGTGCTCAAACATCCGATTCTGCCGTCTGGCCAAGAACGAGCCGGAATCCGCCATAGGGACCACTCAGGCCACGACGGTAAGCCCCGATGCCCGCATGGAAACCCGCCTTGTTGATGATCTTGAGAAGAATCGGAAGCTCCAACTCGTCTCCGAGGTAGTGCACCGTGAACTTCGCAGTCCATGGCAGGGGAAGGTAAGCCCGCGTGCACATGGTCCAATTTCCCGTGTTGGGATTCCGCACTGGCATCGTCAGCGGCTCGGGCTTGCTACCTTCAATCGAAGACCATGCCCGCTCTTCAGGATCAGGGCCGTAGCACTGAAAGAGCATGTTCCCTACCACTTTGCTCATGCTCCGAACGAACTCCTTCCGGCAGCCACCTTGCACCATGGATTTCTTGAACATGATGGCCGGCACGTAGCAACTTCCATTCTCCACGCGGTAGAGCGCCGACTTGAACTCGTCGTGCGTTGTCGGCTTCTTTGCCTTCCCTGTGCCCTTGGGCTTATCCCAATCCGGATCTCCTACCGCGTGGAGGAGCAGGCCGTCGCCGATCCCTTCCACTTCGACGGTCACAAACCGCTCATCCAGAGGCTCAACCTCCGCACTCTGCACCTTTTGGTCTGGCATTTCGCGCCCTCCTGGTTTCGGCAGCCACTTTACCTGCCGCCTGCTTCTTGCTGTCTGGCAACCACTTAGCGAACTTCGCGTCACAAAAAACCATCGCCCGATCACCCTGAACAACCGATCGAATCCGGTCCTGGTCGATCGCGTTGTAGATCGACTGCCGGGAAACGCCCTTCAGCTTGGCGGCCTCGGCAACCGTGTAGTAGACTGTGAGCATAGGAACGTACGTAATCGTCATGCCTCGCTCTCCATGCTACGCGGCATCTTGCGTGCCTCCCGCTTTGCTATCTGGCGTATCCACGCCGAAAGCGACAGGCCCTCACGCTCCGCCGCGGCCTTGAAACGCTCCCGGTCCGCGTCCTCAACATAGACGAACATCGAAACTCGCATCGCTACCTCCTTGGATACTATATTATAGCATACTGCAATGCCGATGTCAAGACCTGATTGCACAATACAAGGCTTCCGGGCAAAAAAAGGTCCCGGCACCGTAGCAGATGCCAGGAACGCAGCGTCCAGGGCTTCCAGGGCGCCCTGTGGCGGGTAAAACAGGCGATCTCCGCCCGAGCCACCACCAGGTCGTCCAGAAAGATAGGCCGTTTAAGGGCCTCCTACGCGATGTCAGAGATCCGTATAGCGGCGCCCTCCGAACCTATGGCCTCGGCGATCGGGGGGTAGATCCGACGATAGGCCTTGCGCGAGGACGCTATCAGGCCGTCCTGCGTGACATTTTGGTGTGCCGTATCCGCGACGAGGACGCACCCCTCCGTGTGCCGAACATTTACACCCGTATGGAGGTATACCCACTGGAACTCCGGCGTGTCCTGGAGCCAGATCATGCCGCGGTGCATATCGCCGTATCGATCGAGATACTTGAGGTGTAGGCCGCCCTCCACGCGCAGCTTCAGGTCGTAAAGCCCCGGGTGTATCCGGGTCTCGGCGGCAATTTTTTCCGCCCGCCACGGATCCTCCAGCGTCCAGCAGGCGAACACGCCGTCGAGGTACAGGGCGCCTACCGTCGATTGCTCCGTTGACGACAACCGCATCAGATGGAGTAGCATGCTAATGTACCTCTGCCCGCTTTTGAGCCCAGACCTGTACGGGCGGTATCACCGCATTCAGCAGTGCCTGCGCCAGTAGGAAATGCGTGTACTGCCCCGTTTGCACGGCGGCAATCAACATTGCCGGCATCGTCAGCAAGTTGGCGATCATCTGATACTGTATCTGCTTCTTGATATACCGCCACCCTAGCTCGTCGACCTGCCCCTTCTTCTTCTTCGGCACAATCACACGCTTGGTGTGCTCGAGTTGCCGGGATACGTGGACGTTGCGGTCCAGCATCTCGGCTATCGTATCCTCCTTGCGCTTCAGCTCCGCCCGGGCCTCTGCCAGGTCCTCGCGCAGGGCCTCCGCCGACTTTATGTTGTTCGGTATGTCAAGGGGCCTTTTCATTACCTCACCGGCTGTTGAGTTTCGCCATCTCGACCTTCAGGTCCACAACCGCCGTGCGCAGATATGTAATTTCGGTGCGTAGCCGCTGCACATCATCGTCGTCAAGCCACGAAGCCTTCATCACCTTGACGTCGCCCCAAACCGCATTGACGCGCTCGGTTATCGGTGGATGTCCAGCACGTTCTCTGTGGCGGAGCGCTTCGAGGTCAAGTTTCATGACGTTTTCAGTGTTCTGCTCGACCCGAGCCTCAAGGCGACCAATACTGAATTGCACGGCTCCGAACGCGGATACGGCGGTCAGGCAAGCCGTGATCAGGTACGTAACAAAGTCTCGTTTGGACACGGTGGTCGCCTCCCCTACTCGCCGCAAATGATGCGTGATACGTGCCCCGCAGTTCTCGGGAGCCATGGTCTCACCTCATGACCCTACGTCACGATGTCCTTGGTCTCGTCAAAGGCCCGGCGGACCGCCTTGAAAAACGCCTGCACGTCATCGGGCAGGTCGCTATACCGCCGCGCCAGGTCGTCAGCCTCCGCCGCCACCGCCTGCCACGCCTGCACGGCCTCAGCAATGTCCTTGCCGAACGTGAAGATCCGCTTCAGCTTCTTCAGTATCCCGAGCATGCTATGCTCCTTTTTTCGGTTCCTCTGGCTTGTCTGGCTTGCCGTCGCCCTCCAGGTCCGCGCACCACTCCTCGTAGGCCGCCGCCTTATTCAGCAGGGCCTGCAACTGCGCGTCGTTGCTCTGCAGAAAACTGGACCTCTGCTCCGCCCGGCCCTTCAGCTCCGCAATCATCTTCTTCAGCGTCTCGGCTTCCATGTGCGCCCTCCTTACGGCGTGTCCTCCAGTTCGTCGGGGTCGTCTATCGCGTTCTCTTCGACCCTGCGCTCGTAGTTGAGAACCTTGCCCGCAAGCTGACGCCACAGCCACGCCGACAGATCATCGGGCGACATGCTGGCACCGTCAAGCTGCTCGGCATAGTCTGACTCGAACCACGCCTGGACCCGAGCCACAGCGCCAGAACCTACGGTATGGCCGTCGTTGAAGATGTTGCTGCCGCTGGAAAGAGCGGCCTTAAGGTTCGCTACCGTTGCCATTTCACGCTCCAATCAGTTGAAGTCTACTCTTGAGTTGCCCGATCTCTGCGTATGCGTCTTCCAGTGCCCTTATTACCTTGTGCAATGTACCATGGTGGAACATCGACATTCGCGTCCAGTTCATCATGCCTCGCATCTTGCCATCGGGCTCACGCCGTATGTCGTGGAACAATCCCAGGCGTTCGAGGTCTTTCGCCTTGTACTTGACAGCTTCACCAAAGAGTTCCGGCACGAAGTGGGCTTCAACGTCCTTGACGATCTGGAAATCATCTTCTGCGTCGTAAGTTGTCCATGCCACATCAGCATGGCCCGACCCTTCGGCGTCGAAGATGAATCTGGTGGTGCCGCCATTGGAGATCGAGAACAGATTTTCATCGGCGCCGCACAAGCCGACGCTATTGCCGCTCTCCAGGTATGACAGGCATTGGATGACCCCAAAGCCGCCCGTTGACTTGGTAGTATCCGCCGCCGCCTCATCCAGTATTCCACGGATCGTGACGGCAGCCCACGGGTTGTCATCGCCGTCACGAAGTCCCGTGATCTGCAATCCCCCGGCAGTCGCAGATGCTTTGGACAGCACGCCGTAGGTGTCGGATTCAGCTACACCCGTAACTACATGTACCACATCACTGCTCTTGAGGGCGAGTGCCTCATCATCGTTCGTGCCCTGCTGAATCGTTATACCGACGGCCTGACGAGCATTCTCCGTGTCGCCGACAAATATTGTCGAGGTGGCACCAAGAATCAAATCTTTGGCAATGCCGACTCCGCCATCTGTGTGTATAGATCCCGTTGTCGTGCTGGTGGAATCGGTGGTGTCATCCACAGACACGATGCCGCTGGCCGTCAGCGTCGTCACCGTGGCCGCTGCGGCAGTGTTCGACCCCAGGATGCCGTCAAGATCGGTGGCGGAGAAATCGCCCGCTACCGTCGCGCCGCTGTCCGTGATCTGCAAAATCTCGCCCGTAGCGTTATCGTCGATACCTGTGCTCGTGAACGTAGTGCAAGTCAGCGCGGCTGGCGTGTTGCTGCCAATAATGGCGTCCACGTCCGTCGCAACGAAGTCGCCGTTGAACGTCAGCGTTCCGGCCGTGTGTGTCAGCGTTGCGTTGCCCGCATTCCAGTTGATGACTCCACCATCAGCCAAAAAGAGATCGGAGAAGGCGGTACCGGACGCGCCGAGGGCGCCAGAATTATCCGAGTTCGCCAAAAGTGCCGCGACAGTCAGAGTTCCGGTCCCGAAAGCCATGTTCCCGCCACCCAGCGTCAGCGTGTTCGCCGAATGAGTGAGAGTAACGTCGCCGCCGTCCCAATTGAACACGGCACCCGTGGCTATGAAGAGATCGTCGCCCAGGTATATATCCTTGGCGACACCCAGGCCTCCATCGGTATGTATGGAACCTGTCGTGCCTGAAGTCGTTTCCGTCGTGTCGTCGACAGACAGGACGCCACCAACCGTCAGCGTGCTGCCTGCAGTGACCGCGCCGTCAAGCTGCGTGGCGCCGGCATCGACCCACAGGGCGTAGTTGTTGCTCCCCTCCGTCGGCGCCCCCGCAATGCGCAGAGTGAATGCATTCGTTACCGTGCCCGTCGCCGTGATGTTCGGCTCATCGAGGTTCACCGTGCCTACATACGTCGTCGTGCCCGTAGGTATCGTCTGCGCTCCACCCGAGCCGACCTGTAGGTTGTACGTATTTGTCGTTGCCGTATGCGTAGCCGCCGGCGGGGAGATAGTCACAAACTGATCGTCAGCAGCAGCAGCGCCGAACGCGAATACGTCCAGGCCGCCGTCAACAATGAAGCCGTTCGAAATGGCATTCGTCTCGATCCGGAAGTCGACGTCGGCAGAGCCCTCGTTGAAGACGGCGCCGCCGTTGGCTACCAACGCCCCCGTCAGCGTCTTGGCGCCCGTGATCGTCTGGGCCTCATCCATCGTCACGATGCCGTCCGACGAGGACGAGTCTACATTCGCCTTGTCAATCTGGCCGTTGACCAGATTATACAAACTCGAAAACTGGTTGGCCCAATCTGCGGCTGTCGGAACAAGGTCGACTACAAAGGTAATAGTTTGCTCAACGGTGCCCATGACTCACCCCTTGACAAGGTTACAATTGCTGTCTATGTTACAACTAATCCTAAAGGAGGTGGCCTGTGAAGCTCTGCAAGCGATGCGAAACCGAGAAGCCGCTTGAGGCCTTTGCTAAAGATCGTAGCCGGTCCGACGGGTTGTGGCCCTGGTGCAAAGTCTGCCTGAAGGCCTACCGGGATGCCCGAAAGCCGCCGCCGAAAGTCCGATTGCGCAGGACGTGCATCCTGTGCGGGGAGGAGAAGCTCGGCAATGCCTTCCGAAAACACATGGTTCTGCCGAACGGAACGGGCAAGTGCCGCAAGTGCACGGAGACCGTGCTCTCGCACGAGCCGAATCCAACGCTTACCGAGAAGCATTGCAGCAGATGCAAAGAGACGAAGCCGATCGACCAGTTTACCAAAGACAAGAAACGAAAAGATGGATACTCGCCCCGTTGCAAGCAGTGCTCGCGCTCCTATTACGACGAAAACCTTGAACACTATATGCAGAAAGCCAGAGAATACCGTGCACGGCCAGGCCACAAAGAACGCACTGCCGAATATCACCGTGAGTACGCAGCCAAGAACAAGGACATACTCAGAGAGAAAGCCCGCGCCTACCGCGAGAAGAACAAAGGCCGCCTGAACGCGGTAAGCAAGAAGTGGAAACTCGAAAACCGAGACAAGGTCTACGCAAATTGCTGGAAGCGCAGATCCCGCAAGCGCAACGCCCCTGGTTCTTTCACTCTCGAAGAATGGAATGCCCTGAAGGAGCATTACGGTTTCACCTGTTTGGCTTGCGGCGAGAAGGAGCCTGAGATCAAGTTGAGCCCCGACCATGTGGTGCCGCTGTCTCGTGGAGGATCCGATTTCATTGAAAACATCCAGCCTTTGTGTGCTTCCTGTAACGGTTCCAAGGGTGTTAGGATCTCGGAGCACCGCCCCGACATGCCGCAGGCGGCGCTGTTCTAACCTACTGCTTGAGTGCCTCTTCCTTCTGCCGTTTTACGGCCCGACGCCCCGCATCGCGCAGCTTCCGCTCCTTCGTCATCTTCGTGCGCTCCGGATGCACAGTCGTCAGCTTTACGCCGCCAAGTTCTGTTGAGAGCTGAGGCCATATGTCGCCCTGCTTGGCCCTATGAATCATCCTGAACGCCTTGCCTAGAGGCGGTATGAGCCCCTCGGCGGCGGCTTCCCACTTCCGACTTACGAAGGGCAGCACGCGGCTCCCCTCCCCTGGATACCGCTCGTGTTCGCGGCCCAGGAAGATCGAGAAACCTCGGCCCTCGGCACCCATCATCGTCTCGACCGGCACACGGAGCAACGGCGTAAAGCCGCCTGCGATGTCGCGCCAGTTCACCCGGTTCAGATCCTGGTACGGCAAGTTCGGATTCCAATATACCGGCTTGTCCTCTGCGGTGCGGAATGGCGTCCGCCTGGCATCTAGCTCCTGGAAGTAGTCCGGCAGTGTGATGTTGTCATACTCCGGGCTTGACGCCTCCAGTGCGTTGAAAGCCTTCGGCACGCGAGCGTAACGCACCGGATTGCTCAACAGCGACTTGACCTGCAGCGGGACGTTGAACCGCATCCACGCATAGAAGGGCATTACCGTCTTAAAGACCTCCTTCTCCGTCGGCGTCAGGTTGCCATAGTCGAAGTTGTACGTGATGATCTTCTCGCGCACCTCGCTGGCACTTAGGCCTTGATCTATCTGATATAGGGCGTGACCCATGCGGGCGTTGTTCTCCACCTGCTTGCCGTACCACCTGTTCAGGTTCATAACCGTGCCTTCCTGCCCGAAGGTCCTCCGGATGAACCCCTGCATCGCCTTCGGTTCGGCCTCAAGCAAGGCCTCCGCCATTCCCTGCTGTATCGGCACGTCGGCCTCATCGATGCTCCGCTTCAGGTCGCCGATTTGATCGTTTACGAGGAGCAGCTCTCCCTCGAGGTCTTCGGTTTGGTGGAGGCCGAGTTCGTCGCCGACGCCACCCATGCGCTTGGCAAGCTCATCCTCGCGCCGCAGGATGTCGAGGTCGTGCTCCGAGTATTTTGCAAAGACCCGATCGCCGCCTTCCTGCAGCGCCTTGGCCAGGTCCGACTCGGTCTGGATCCCTAACTCCGGGCGGTATTTTGCCAGGTGGTCGACCACCTTGTCCGTTGACGTCCCGCCCTGCTTCGACAGCACGCCCTGCATGTAGTAGTGGTTCGGCAGCCCCCTAAACTCTCCTGCAATGCCCGACACTTCGAAGTTTGCGCCGCCCATGTCGTCCAGCTCGTCAGCCAACGATGGCCGGCCCTGCTTGCCTACCTCGCGCTCCAGCTTCCTCGCCGGCGTCAAGGTCCCGAGGATTGCCTCCCTCTCCGCCTGTAGGCTGCGAAGCTCATCAGTCAGGGTGCCCTTGGCATCTTTGGCACTGGCGAACATGCCCTCCTCTAGCTTTTCTGGCACGCCCGTCGACAGCCCCTTGTGCTTTCTCTTCTTGCTCAGGGCTGAGAGCAACTTCCCCTCCATCGACGTTGCCATGTCGCGCGAGAACAGTCCCGAGGTCTCTATTCCCATGACCTTCAGGACGCTGCGCAAGTCCTTGTCGGCAAGCTCCGTGCCCTTTTTGAGCAACAGGCGACCATCCTCGGTCGCCTCGCCCAAGAGGCGGACGTTCTCCGTGAGCAGTTCGGTATTTGGCAAATCCCAATCCGCGCCGAGCGTCTTGGAGACGCCGCCCTCACCCCTCTGCAGCTTCAGGGCGTCGCCATAGTAGGCTGGATCCGTCACGCCGGCGACCGCGTTGTTGAAGATGTTGCTCTGCATGTTCCGGTTGTGGAAGCCGGGCGATAACACCGCATATCCCTTCCACAAGTTCTGCAAGGCACGAAACAGGCCGACCCACTCCATGAAGGTGCCTGGATCCTCGAAGCCCTTCTGCATACGCTCCAGGTCTTTGACGATCGGCGCCGGCATGACGAAGGCGTGCTCGCCCTTACGGAACGGACGCCAGATGTCGTAACCCTGCTCAAGAATCTGCGTAGTGAAGGCGTTATTCCTCAGCAAAGACGGATCTTCGATCTTCCGGCTTATCGCCGGGTTGTCGATCACAGACTGTATCAGGAGCCTGTTGATAGATTCCGTAACGCCAACCTCGCCACGGCGCATTGCCATCAGGGCGGCGTCCAATTCTCGGCGCTCACCAGCCAGGACAGCGGCCTGCATGTTCGGGTAGACCGCGCGGTGCGACTGCGCGACCTCGCCCTGCCCTATCAGGCGCCGGCCCTGAGCCATCGCACCCGTGAGCCTCTTGCCAAGCGGTTCCACACCTATAGACTCCTGGTAGCCGAGCAGCCGCTTCTCGCTCGCTGCCGTCACGGGCGCTATTCCAGGAGAGTAGTGCGCAGCGAAGGTGCCCTCGTCCATGATCTTCGCGCCGGTCTCCTGTTTGTATCGCTTCGTGTAAAACTCGCGCAAAAACTCGACGATGCCGTCCAGGGCCTTGACCTCCTCCGGCGTCTCGGAGAGTGCCCGAATCTCGCGGTTGACGACCTTCGACTGATCCAGGAACAAACCGATGATGTCCCTTTCCTGCTGCGAGGCGCCCTCGAACTTCTTCTCTATGGCCCTGTACATCTCGTCTACACCAACTTCCTTCAGCGTCTCGGCCTCATCCACTCGTTGCCTGAAGAAGTCGATGCCCTCCTGTGTGACGGGCGGCAGCCCTTCGGTCGGCGGCTCCTTTGCGTGCCTGCGTGCCATCTCCTTCAGCTTGCCATAGCGAGTAAACCACTGATGCCCTTCGGGCAGCAGGTCGATGCCGCGCATCATAGCCTCGAAAGCCGGCTCAAGGGTCTTCTTCGCCCTTGCGACCTCCCTCGAAACTCCGGGAATCGCCTTCAGGCCAGACTTAAGCGCCCGGCCGCCCTTGACTATACCGCTCGGTATAAGGCCTCCAGCGTAGGTAATCGGGTCCGTAAAAACGTCCAGAACGAACCCGAGGGCCAGTGGGGCGAGCGTGTCGAACTGCTGCGTGGTCGTCTTCTTGAACGCCTTCTCGTCACCTACGCCGGCGAGCGAGATCAGATTCTTGGACATTGTCACCGGATCCACAAGAGACCTGGCCGCGTGGCCCAAGCCTCTACCTGTAAGATCCTCAGTCAGCTTGATGACGTCCGTCCAAACCGTATGCTCTTTGCCCGCCTCGACGTCGAGGCCAGGCAGCTTGTCGCCTAGCTCGTTGACCGCGCGGCTGAAGGCCTTCGCCTTGTCTCCAGACTGAAGCATCTCATGAACGAATGGCGCGGACACCTCACCGAGCGTCAGCATGTCGAGAACCGGCTTTGTCATCGTACTGAAAAGACCAGGTTCGTCGCGCTCCCGCTCCTCCTCGAGCAGCTCGGCACCACGCGGCGTCCTTCGCAACTTTCGCGCCGTGTTTCTGGTCTCCTTCATCGTCGAGCGCACAAACTTGCGCTGGCTTGGCTTCTCGAACTTATACACGTACGAGTCCTTGCCCCTGATGTCGGGCTCGGCAGCAACCGGCTCCGGTGGAGCGGCCGCAGGCTTGCCGCGCATCTCTCTTAGTGCGTCGTCGAGAGATACCACCGCCGCACCCCGCTTCTTGCGGCGCTCCTCTTCCAGCATGTCATCAAGAGTGGCCATGACCTACCCTATTGAGTCGCCGTGGATATAGCCTTGCGCAGTCCCCTGCCTAAATTCCCGAGCCCCTGCCCAATCTCTTGTCCGAACCCCGCCTGCCTTGGTGCGCCTGGCAGAGTCTCCCCCGCCGGCTCCGGCAGGCCAAGCCTCTTGCGAACCTCGGCCTTTTCGGTAGCATCCAGATCCTTCGATTCCCTGATCAGGCGCTCCTGCTCTTCTGGAGCCATACCCGTCATGATCCTAACTGCATTTTCGACATCCTCCGATGCGGCAGGCGGAGGAGGCGGCACCCCGCCAAGCCCCGGGACGACATCGGTACCGGCAGGAGGGACAACCTCGGGCATCGGAGGAACTTCCGTCCCTTCGATCTGGCTCCGGAACACCTCGCGGAGCCGATCTTTCTCGTCTTCTACGGCGTCATTCCTGGCCTTCGTGGATTCAGTTGTCGGCTTGCCGTCTTTGCCGTACTGCATGTTAAAATAGCTGTCCACGGTGCGCTCGGCAATCTTGTGAATGGACTCCTCTTTCGGCATCTTCTCGGGCTTCTCGCGGATACGCTTGGCGTCTCCATCTTTTTCCGCATACGCAGCCATATAAGCCAGGCGTTCTTCTCCTGTCAAGGCAAGGAGTAGAGACGGATCGGCCATGATCAATTTCAAGATGCCTTCGTCGACGACGACTTCCTCGTCCTCTGCTGCAGTTTTGCGAAGATCCAGGCCTTCCTCGGCAATTTGAAGCCTTTTCTCGGCCCTGACATCCTCAACTTGGCCCTTCTTTAGCGCGTCGACCTTTGCCAGGGACTCCGTGAACTTGGTTTGGCCTGCCTCGAACTGGGCCACGCCCTCCTTTTTGAACTCCGCAAAGGCCTGCGTCCACGCCTCCTGCCCGTACTTGTCAATGATCGCCTGTGCGGCCTGCGTTGGCTTGCCACCGACAGTGACGGCGCCCTCCATGCCGAGGTTCAGAATCTGTTGCTTTCCTTCAGCTACTTTCGCCTTGTCCGCACTTGCAGTGCTACGCCCCGAAGCCCGAAGCCCTGCGATCTTTTCTCTCGACGCACGTTCCTGCTCCTTCTCGAAGGCTGCGTCTGCCCGCACCTGCTGCCGCTCTACGCCCTGCGTGAAGGTCGTTGTCGCCTGTGCGCCACCGAGCGCACCAAGGGCGGCGCCACGCTTGCCACCGAAGGCCGCACCCGCACCCGCGCCAAGCAATGGCGCAAGCAGGGCCAGCCACTTGATGTTGCCCTTCTCGTCCATGACATTCGGAGGCAGTTCTGTAGGATCTTGCGCCTTCGGCTCGGGGCCGGTCGGCGGAGGCGGAGGCGTAGCGATTTTCGACAGCGGCGTCTGGGATACGGCACCGGGGGCGCCCGCCGTCCTGACTTGCGGGGCCAAGCTACTCAGAGCGCCAGTATTCGGGCTCGCCGGCACGGGCGGCCCTAGCAGGCCAGAAGGTGCGGCCGCACCGACCTGCGGGCCTCCACCAGGCCCGAGGGCAGCCAGCCCCGGCTTAGGCGCAGGAGGTGTAGGCACAGGTGGACCGCCCTGCGGGCCAGGTGCCGTCGGCGTGGTCTGGAGAAGACGGCCCAGCTCTGCCTCCTCCGGCGGCGTAATCGTGCCCGCGCGGCCCTTGTTGAGCAGCTCCTGGATGCGTATCTTCGGATCCCGTGGCAGCGTCGCCTGCGGTGTCGTTGATGCCAATGAGCTCAAGTTAGGCATGTGCTATCTCCTATCACTTGCCAAGGAATGCACCGGCCGCCGTTCCAATAGCGCCAGCGACGGCCGCACCAAGGCCACTTTCGGGTCCATACTGCACGTTGAACTGAGATCCAAACATGACCTGCGCCATCGTTCCGGCGATTGCTACTCTCTGCTCTTCGGGTAAATCATCCAGAAGCGCCGACTGCATCAGTGCCAACCGCACAGACTGTATATTCTCAGGCGTGGCCTCTATGTTCTGATTCTGCAACGTGGCTATGACTCTCTCGTTGAGTCGCGTCTTGGCCACTGCGCGCGCGCCTTCACGGGCAAACAAGCCCTCCCAGGCCACTTCGACTGCCTGCCGGTTGTCTGGTATCAACCCGAGCCGCCCTGCCAGGCTGCCAGCGTCTTGTTCCATCCGATCATTGAAGATTATCACATTCTGCTCGTGTGCCTCGCGCTCCAGTGACGTCGGCTGACGCCACGTCTGCTCTTCAGGATCCCAGATCCGGTTCGGAGAGCCGTCCTCATTGACCATTACCCCGGAAAACATGCTCTGCCATTGCGCCGAGGCGTTGTCAATCTGCGTGTCCATCTGCCGCACTGACTCGGTAAGCTGCCGCTCCTCGATCCCTAGCTTCGCGGCGAGGGCCGTCCTTTTGCCTTCGGGCTGATACACGAACGCCCGGTCGGTAGGCTCTTGCTTTGCCGCTTGTGCGAACGCAACTCGATCCGTAAAGCCGATCTCTCCGTCGCCGTTCATGTCGTACCGCTCGTTGTAGTTTTCGTCGCCCTCTTTCGAGTTAAAGGCCGCCTCGAAGAAACTGTCCTCCCAAGTGTACACGTCCTCGCCAGGGGCAACTACGTCTCCATTTTCGTCTGTCGCGCGCCCCGAAGACATCATCGACACGTAATCCGCAGAGGTGATTTCTCCGTCTCCGTCCAGGTCCAGGTCCGCCCTGAAGTTGCTGTCGCCTTTCTTGGCGCCTGCCGCCGACTGGAAATCTCCGCTAGTAAACGACGTAGGTTGCACGTCGGCGAAAGTATTCGCCTCGGTGATCAAGTTGTCAAACATCCGCTGTCTTTCCGCGACGATCGTTTCTCCACCGAGCCTGCCAAGCATGCCAGCCTTCTGCATCGTCTCCTGGAACGTCCGGGAAGCATTGTCTCCCGCCAGCTTCTGGCCGGCGAGTGTCGTCGCCCCGTCGCCGTCCGCTATGCGCTGGAACTCGATGTAGTCCACCTGGTCCACGGTGCCGTCGCCGTTGAAGTCGTACCTCGGGTTGTATCCAGCTTCGTCGCCGTCGAGCTTCTTGCCCATGGACGCCATGAACTGGCCCGTCTCCTGCGTGCCCATGGCCTTGTAGACACCCGTCAGCGTGGCCTCGTCGACGTTGAATCCGTGTGTCTGTGCCGCCGTCTGCAGGGCCAGCGTTCCGCTCTTGATCTTCTCCTCCAGGTCCAGCGCCTGCTGTTCGACCGTAGGATCGTCGCCAACCTTGCCGACGGCCTGCCCCTCCCGCAGGGCGATGTCGCGCGCCGCCAAGGTCGAAATCGTCATCGGCTCCTCGACGCCTGTCTTCGGGTTGACGCGCATTACCGGGTTGCCTTCGCCGTCGAGCAGCGTAAGCTCGCCCGTCAGCGTGCCGACTTCCTTCCATTGGTCGTACTTCTGCTGCGACTCCTGTATCGTCATCGCCCGCTCGCCGAGGTCGATCTGGCTCGTCGTCGCCTTCGATGCCAGCGTCTCCCGCGTCGGCGCCGTGTACTGCCCCGTAGCGAAGTCTTTCGTGAAGCCCGCAGCGAGAGCCTTCCTGTCCAGCTCTCTTATTGTTACGGTCTCCGGCAGCCCGAGCCTCGCCTTCGTCGCAATGTCGGACAACCTTTCGCCGCCCGTTATCTGACCCGTCAGCCCGCCCTCTGTCAGCCTCTCACCGGCCTGCGCCGATCTCTCGACCTCCACCTGCTGCCGGCGCGACAGCTCCGCCTGAAGCGTCGTAAGCTCCTTGCCCGTCTCAGGATCGGTGTATGTTCCCGTCTCCCGGCCTTCCGCCACAGCCCTGTCGATCGCGGCATTCGTCTCTGCGAGGTCCGCCTGCCTGTCGAACTGCGCCGCCGACTGCCGCAATTGCTGGAGCTCGACACCCGGCACGGCAATGCCCTGCTGCTCGACCCAGGCGACCATGTCCTCCATGCCGATCCAGCCGTCGTTCGTGGCATCCAGAGCGGGGTTGTATCCCTCCTCGCCTTCCTTTGTGCCAAAGGCGGCATCGAACGCCGAGAGGCGTGCAGGGTCGATCGTGTTGAGGACACCCGTGAACTTGCCCTGCGCCAGCGTCTGGTTGAAGATTTGCCCCGCCCTGTCGAGGTTGAGGCGCCCCTTCTGTATCTCCTCCGTCAGCTTCTGGTCCGCCTCAGCGACGTTCATCTGCCGGTCGAATTCGACGGCATCTTGGCGCATCTGCTGCAGCTCGAGCGTCGAAAGACCCACGCCCTCGCGCTCGACGAAGTCGACCATATCCTCGAGGCCGACCTTTCCGTCACTGTTCACGTCCAGCGTAGCGTCATAGTTCTTGTCGCCCTGTATGGCCCCAAATGCCGCATCAAAGGCATTCAGCCGACCCGGATCCACGGTATTAAGCACTCCCGTCAGCTTGCCCTGTGCGAAGGTCTGATCGAATATCTCTGAGGCCCGCGCCAGGTTGAGCTGCCCCGTTTGTATCTCGCGCGACAGGGTCTGCTGCGACTCCTGGACGGCAACACGCCGCTCTTCGACCGTCTGCGCGCGACCGCCGATTGTCGCCTGGCCTTCGAGTTCACCCCTGATCTGAGCCTCGGAAAGGCGCTCCCCGGCCTGTGCCGCGCGCTCTTGTTCCGTCTGCGACCGATCTCGTGCCACCACGTCCTCAGAAAGACGCACACCTGCCTGCCCGACCGTGGCGAAGTTCATGGCGTCCTGTATGGCGTTCTGCCTGCGCTGGATGCCCTGCGCCTTGATGTCCTGCTCGCCCCGAAGGGTGCCCGCCGTGAACTCGCCGAGCACGTCGGCCGTCTTGCCGCCGCCACGCAAGATGTTGAGCCTGTTCAGATCCTCACGGTGCTGCGCCTCGGCCTTCTTTCGCTGCGCACCGAACTCGCTCAGACGCGCCTCGGTGATCGCATCCGGCGTCGTGAAGTCCGTGGCAAGCTGCTCCTTTATGCGCTCACCGGCGAGGTCGAAAACTGGATCGTCAACCTTGGACAGCTTGCGACGCTTCGGTGTCGCCGTATCGGGAGCGTTTCCAGTAGTATCCAGAAGGGCCATGTTAGTGGACTCCAGACTGATCTCGGCGCACCGCACCCGTAGTCTCGTAGTTCAACTCCGCGCGGCGTATCGAGAAAGGTTCTGAGGCGTTCGGATTGCGAAAGCGCAGCTTCTTGAAGGGCGAACTGCCCGAAAGGTCCAGGTCTGCATACTCGACGATGCCCTCGCCGGCGATCTTCGACTTGCCGATGGTGAACGACGTCTCAATGGCGTCGTACGTGCCGCCCATCTCGATAGTCTCTGTATTCGCGGCGACGTCGGTAGACTGTTCCTGCACTTCGATCTCGTAGCTGCCCTTGACCTCGAAGAACACCCTGTTCTTCTTCCACTTCACGTCGATCGTCCCGCCGTGCGGCGGCGGCGACCCCGTCTCGAAGTAGGCATCTATAGCTACGGCGACGTCGGCGTTCCCCGTGTCGTGCTTGTAGGCGAATCCGTCGAAACCGCCAAACGAGGGCAGGTCGTCAACCAGGGCCGCACAGTTGCGCGTCAGGTCGACGTAGGGACCGTACCACGTCGGCTCCCCGTTCTGCCGCGTCAGGCGGTAGTTCAGGACCATGACGTGATTCATGTTGGTCTGCCCCGACCCGTAGGGAAGCCAGAACCAGACCTCATTTCGGTTCGGATATATCTGAGCGAACGACTCCTGCAGCCTGTCCTTGTTGATCGTATCCCAATACCGTCCGCCATCCAGCTTCTCGCTGATCTTTTCGATCTTGCCGCCCGCAAAAGTATAGATGCCGTCGCGGCGGGGGAAGCACTGCCCGACGTAGGGCACGTTGACGATCGCATACCCGGACACCGAACCCCCGAGGCCGCCGTTATCCTCGCCGAGGACGATGTCGTTCTTCCGGTAGGGAGTCGCGGCGATGCCCGTAGGCTGAAACAGCGCCAGGGCCTGCTCCATGTGCACAAGGATGCCGTTGCTCCACCTCCTGACGCCCGTCAGGTTGAATCCTGTGTTGAAAAAGCTCGTCGCGGCCCACGTCTCGTTGTCGCCCGAATCCGAGTGCCACAACTCGTCTGCCGCATTGTTGGTGTACGCCGCCCACGCCCGGCGATCCCAGTACTCCCAAAATTCGGCCGTGGTGAACCGCGAGTCCACGTCCAGTGTGGCTATGTTGCCCGAGGCGGACCACTTGATAAGGTCGTCGCCCGACACGCCGTTGTGACCTATCAGCGTCCCGCCGGCATTTACGAGGCTGTAGACGTTGTCATCGCCCGCCGTGATCGTCTTTCCGTTCGTTCGATCCAGGGGCGTGCCGTCGATGTCCTCATAGAACTTATCGCCGGCAATGGCGTATTCCTTGGCTCCGGCGGTGAACGGATGCCGCCCCAATGCCGTGACCGTCGCGTCGCTGTTGAGCGACGACGAGTTTATTGCCGCCACGCCCTGACGTTTCTCCGCCTGGCCAGCATTGCCGATCATGACGTTCTCGGAGGCATATAGCGTGTTCGCGTCCAGTTGATCCGCAGGACGGGAGTAGTCGTTGCCCCGGAACCAGGGTCCACGAGGGCTACTTTCGTTGGCTTCAGGCATATCCTAGTCCACCTGCACAATGCCGCTTATGGTAGGAAGGCCCGCGTCGGCATCCTCAGACCGAGGCAGCGTGATCTTCTGTGCTATCGCCAGGCGCCTGTTGACGGACATGGCGGACTTCATCGAACGGCCGTACCTCTGCCACTCGAACGCCTCCGAGTTGTTTTCCTTCTCACCCTTGTACATCCCGCAGGTGCCCCACAAGATTGGAGCCTGGATATAGCGCGGATACTTCGGGGCCAGGTCGGTAGAGTCGTCGCCCGACGCCAGGTCCGCCAGCGTAGCATAATACCGATACTTGATCGTCTCGCCCGCCGTGTCCGGCGTAGGGAACAGGTCGACCTGCCAGTATCCCGTCGTCGTGTCGATCCCCGTCAGGGCCATTATCTCCGGCTCGCCATCGTAGTCCTGATCCGGGTCATCCTCATCCACGTCCGAGGGGTGCACCGCCCTGATTGGCCTGTTGTTGGTCACGTCGAAGAAGTCGCCCGGCTCGAGCACGTCGCTGGCGAGGTCATACTCCCGCTGGTCGGCTACCGTCGTGATTGTGCCGATCTTGTACAGGAACCGCCATACCGTCTCGCCCTCGATCTCACCCTTGATCAGGTTCATGTAGTCACGGGCGTTCGCCTTCTGCGCCGTCGACGGTTGGTGTATCCCCGCACGACGGAGGGCTATCGTCATGATGTAGTCAGGAGTCATGGTGTAGGTGCCTCCGCCTTCTGTGCCGCTGCGCCCGCGCCGAACATCGCCATAATCGAAGCCAGCATCTTGATTATGCTTACGTCCTTGTCGTCGAACATGACGTAGTTGTAAGTTCGCTCCGGGGCAAATTCCCTAATACTCAAGTCGCCTCCGCGTTCCGGCCCCAAATCCTCAATAAACCGATTTGCAGCGTCTCGGCTCCCTTCCGACGCGACGCGCTTCCCTTCCTTGTCTACCACCCAAAAAATCGGCTCCAGGTTCCTGCTGCCCTGATCCAGGAACTTGTTGCCCCTGACGCCCTTGGAGAGCAGCAGTTCGCTTGCCTCTTTCGGACTGCCGGGCGGCTTCCGCCTCGATCGGTATTCTTCTATGATCTTTGCCGCCTTCTGCTCCGCCTTGTCGTCCGGCAGGACATCCCAAACTAGTTTCCAGTTGGAGCCTTGGTGCCTGACGCCCGACATAGCCTGGCCCGCGCTGTCGTAGCCAAGGTTGCCCAAGGACTCAAACGCATCGACAACGTCCTTTGGCATCCTCTGGACGCCCGTGGACAACTCATCGTACACTTCGGACCCGAACAGCTCAAACTCAACCGGCTTGCTATAATCTTTCCAATCGGGTTCCGCGGCCTTGCGGACATCATACCCTAATTCCTTCAAGGCTTTCTTCACCTTCGGAGACTGCTTGCTCAATGGCTCATCCAAGAGCAGGTAGTCGTCCTCGTCGGGGATCAGGCTTTCATACAAGCTCCCCGAAACCTCCTCCTCTACCTTGACCCGCCCTCGCAACCCCTCGGCCAACTTGACCTGGTTGCCATAGTACTTGCCACCAAATTCTTTCTGCTGCTTTTTCAAATTCGCTATGGCCGCGTCGACGCCTCCGTAATGTTCTATGTCTGAAAGAACGGCGGTTTCTTCGTAATTTAAGCCCTTTGTCTCTCTCCACGGGACTCCGTCTACGGTCACTTCGTGACGATAAGCATTATCACTTAAACGCTTCCGGTAGCCTTTTCCAACAGCAATGTTTTCGGCTTGATATATTCCGTGCCCGAACGCTTGCCCGCCTTCGCCCGTCCCGACCTTGCTAAGGTCGAACTTTCCGAGCGGATTGTCGGGTGCAGGTGCAAACGTGTGCGGCGTGCCGTGGAACACCTTCTTGACCTTGCGAGAGGCAATGCTCGGTGCTTCGTATGCCGCCTTGCCAGCTTTGCCGAGTGCCTTGCCTGTCTTCACGGTAGCTCTCGGGAACACCACCACCTCAAGAGGCTCATCCTGGAACTGAGGTTTTACAACAACTCCATCGTGGCCCAAACTCCTTAGCTTTTCCGTGAACTTGTCCGCGTCAGCCACTGTCCCGTTGTGATTAAGCTCAAGCCCCAACTCCCTAGCCTTGGTCTTCGTAGCAGAAAAAGCCTCTGGCGTACTGAAATCCAAGGTGAATGGATTGGCAAGATCAACCGTCTCCTCCTTCACGACGCCGGAAGGAGTGCGCTTCGCATATACCTCTGCGACGCCCTCGGATGAGGTAAACGTACGGCCGCTGCCATAATAGCCCCCGTCAGTTACCACCGAACCGGCCCGCTCGACCTTCGGCGCGCCACGAAACATCTTCCTGCTAAACGGAACCTTCTCCGCCGCCTTCTTGACCTTGCGGCCAAGGGCCTCGGCGCCTTCCCTGGCGGCACTGCGCGCTGTCTTGCTGCCTACGGCTGCCACGCCACCGGCCTTCGCCGCGCGCCGTATCAATCCAAGTGCCCCGCCAGCCAAGGCGCCTACGGGCACCATTTCCAAGGCCACGTCCGTCAAGTTTTGCGGCACCATCATCTCGAAGGCATCGCGCAAGTTCGGGCCTTTCGGCTCCTTGCCCATGGCCTTCTGTATGGACCGCCCCGGGCCTACGGACAGGGGCACCTTCGCCAGCGCCTTCTTCCAGTTTTCGGGGAAGAACGGCCGCGTCGGGTCCATCACGGGCTGCGGCCCTTGCGTCCTGTATAGTGCTCCAAGTGGCATTGCCTTCTCCGCTACTCTGCCACCACCGGGGGGGCAACCTCCATCCCGCCGAGGTTGTCCAGGCCCGACATATCGCCGGACTCCACCGTCTTGAGCGCCGTCACCTTGGCCTTGTGCTGATCGTCCGCCGTCATGCTGTCAAGCTGATGCTCGCCCGAGACGATCTTGCCGCCGAGCCAGTTCGTGATCCAGACCCTCGAGTTGCGGGGGTCCGTCTCCCGCAGTTGCGAGAGCAGCTCCGCAGCCTCGGGCGGCGGCGGGTTTTTGTCCGGATCCACGGCCACGTCGACCATCCTGCCGTCGTTCATCTCCTTCTTCGTGGGCTCATACCGGGCGTCGAACTCCACGCCCTCCAGGGTCACGACGAAGCCGAGTGCCCGCACCCTGTTGATCAATGACGAGTGCTCCGAAAAATCCCTGTCGGCGACGAACTCGGGCGGCTTGGCATAGTGGCCCTCGCCGTGCGAGACGGGGCCTACCGTCATGGCCATCATCGCCACGTCCTCCTGTGTCTGCCGCGAGGGACCCGAAGATTCGGCGCGCAGGTCGGCATTCGTCAGCCGGGGCGCCGCCTTGTCCGTGGTCTCCCACTCGCGCCGCGCCTTGTTGACTGCCGCCTCGGCGATCTCCTGGACCTGCTGCGGCGTCATCGTCACCGTGCTTGCACGCTCCGGACCCTGCCTCTGCTGTTGCTGGTTCTTGCTGTTCATGGCACCCTCCGTCGCTACTTCGGTATTAAGGCCAGTGCAACGCCCAGGGCGTCGGCCAGCCCGTCATATGCGATTCCTGCTTGCCTACGCCTCGACCCTATCGACAGGGCCGCCGCCTGATCCCGCAGGCATTCGAGATCCTCTGGCAGCGTCAGATCCATCTCTCGCGCCTTCGGCGCCGCCTTCTTCGCCTTCTTGGCCGTTGCCATCGTGCTCTCCTTGGTTGGGTAGTATCCGGTGGCGATCCAGCCACCGTGCCGCGCGGTGCTCTCGGAACAGGGACCGCACCCACCTCACAGGTCCGTCCGGCTCTATCCACAGCTCCAGCGTCGGCATCATCTGCGCCGCCAGCCTTATGCCGTGCTCGTACATCTCCACGCACAACTTGGCATCCCGACGTTCGTATTCGTAGCCCCGCGCTGTCTGCAGGCTCCGCACCTGCCCCTCGTGGGGACGTCGGCACCATATTGCCACGACGGGGCGCCCGCACGCCTCTGCCGTCCTGAACCAGGCGGGCCATGTCAGGCACAGCCGCGGCTCCTTGACGATGAAGGGCGATTCGTGGTCCGCAAGCCACGCCTCCAGGCCCTGATGTATTAGGAATGGCGTCAGGCCCGGATATTTGTCGTTTATCCGGAAGTGGCGCATCATCCCGCCGTTTATTGCTCGCGCCTCGAAGTTCTCGTAATGGCCATCCTTCGCCGAGTCAAACTCCCGCACGTCCAGAGGCCCCCGCAGGGGGTATCCGGCCTCGTATAGCGCCTTCGCCAGGCTGCTTGTTCCTGACCGCCTCCCGAATATCAGGCAGATAGCTCCCGTCATGCTTGCGCCCTCCTCATGGCTTCACGACCATGCCGCCACCTCGCGGCTCCCGGCCGTCGATTCCGTAGTTTTCTGTCGCATGCCTATTGAACCAATCGGCGCGGCGGCGTGCCTGCCACAGGAACGGCACGGGCGGTGTCTCGACGACGGCGCCGCCGTCTATGGTTTTTTTTGCCTGGTAGCGCCCCGAGTGAAATACAATCTGCCATCCGTTGTACTCCTCTACCGCCATGACGGCGTGGCCCTGAATGCTCCTGTACTTACCGTCAGGACCCCGGAGCTTGCGCCCTGTGACCGGCTTCCTTTCGCCTACGAGCTTCCGGTGCAGTTCGTTCACGCCGCCACCCTGCTCTCTGCGAGCGACAGATACCTGTCGGCGTTCTTGCGTACGTCGTGGTGCTCCTCGGCCCACCACCGCATGCCGCTTGGCTCGTAGGCCCGTAGGGCGTCGACGACATGGCCTGTGCCCCAGGTGTAGTCGTTGAACCTGCCGCTGCAGTTGCAGGTGACAAGATCCGCGATATTCTCAGGCGTGACCCATCCGTCCGCGCGCATCTCGCCGGACCTCACGTCGTAGATGAGGACAGAGCACCCCGACGCCATAGCTTCATATGCCGCGCGCCCCGAGGCTATGGCGATGTCGAACTTGTTGTACCAGTTCCAGGGATCCTCAACGGGATGCTCGCGGTAGTGCATACACTCGTACGTCAACCCCGCCTTCTCGCACGCCGTCGCCGCCGACTTCATGGCGAACTTGTTCTTGCAGGCTATGCCTACATCGTGGCTCACGAGCCTGTCTTTGCGGTGAAACCGCTCCAGGTCGATAGGGTTGCGGACCACCTCCGGGCCGTCGATCAGCGGATTGGCGGCATACATCGCCTGCACCTCTTCGGAGACGGCGACGTAGGCGTCGGCACCCAGCACCATGAACTCCACGGGATGCGCCGGCCCGTGGCTCGTGAACACTTTTGGGCAGTTTAGGCTCTGGACCTGCCGCAGGCACGTGTTGTGGTTGACGATGGCCAGGTCGTAGTCGTCCGCGAGGTCAGCGAACGTCGTCACGTGAAGCCCCTGCTCCCGGAGCCGATCGGAAAATTGCCCCGGAAGAAAACAGGCTGCCGTCACTTCGTGGCCCCGGCGTCGCATCTCGAGGGCCATCGTCTCGAGCCAGATCTGCGTCCCGCCGATCTGCGTCAGGTCGTGGTTTGTGAACAAAATCTTCATCTTTGACCGCCGTGGCATAGATCGCGCCCTCCTTGTCGATGTGCACTGCCCTCCGCCGCGCCCTCTTTTGCCCTGCGCTTTTACCGCGTTCCGCCAGATAGTTCACCGACGACGCCTGTGCCAGGGCCTTGAATCCCGTCCACGAGAACCACCGGAGCAGATGCCCCGGGTGCGCCCTCCGCCGTCCTCCGCGCTTCGCCGTGTCAATCACATACAGGGTGCCGTCGTCTTTGAGTATTCTGCGCGCATCCTGCAGGGGCACCTTCACGTTGTCCACCGACGTTAGGGCGTCCCAGAGTATTACGACGTCATGCGCCTTACTTGGACACTCCCTGCTTTCGCTCGCGGACCACAGAAAAACGCTGGTCCCCTGGCGGGGCGTAAAGTGCGGAACATTCCTCCATCTCCTCTTCAGGAGCCAGTGGCGGATTCTTTGGACCATCCTGTGCGCCCTCCGCATATTCCTTTATGGCCTTCGCCGCCTCGGGCAGGTACTCGGCCTGGCCGTAGGTCTGGCCGTGGTCGTCCTCCAGCACCAGCTTCATCGCCCGCGTGTATTGCGCGGCGTTTATAGACTCGTGAAGCCGGCGGTAGTGCGGTATCTCGTCCGGCCCTATGTCGCCGTGCCCTATTGTCGCGCCGAAGTGCACGTACCTCTTGATGTCCAGGCGCTTGCAGTATTCACAGAAAAAGCTGTCGGTAGGGTTCGGACCCCACTGCACGAACGGATCGTATCCCGCCTCTTCCATCCTGTCGAACACCGACATCTTGACGAGCGTGAAGGCCCACGACAGGAGGTCGACCTCCTCTATCGGGTCGTCACTCGACGCGCCCTCGACGCGCCAGAAGTCGGGCAGGTCGTCCTGCTTGCCCATGCCGATCCCTTCGGGCAGTTCGAGCTGATTGAAGTTAGGCACCCTGCCTATCAGCGACAGCGACGGGTCTTTCTGCCGGAATGCCATAGACAGGTAGGGATACTTCTTGAAGTAGGTGCGAAAGCCTATCACGTCCCTGTCGGCCTCCAGGAGGGTCTCCAGGCCGTCGACGGGGTATCCCCACTGGTCGTCTTCGGTAAACAGAATGTGCGAGGCCCCGAACTGCTTGGCAAGTTCGCGCGCGCGGGCCTGCGCCTGATGCAGAGCCCGCCAGAAGATGCGCACCCGCTTCAGGTTGTGCCTGGCCATGTTGATGGCATACCACTCTATGAAGTGCTCCATGTGGCGAGGGTTAGGCTTGACCCACGGCACGCACACCACGATCGGATCTTTTGCTGGCCCTTCCACCCCTCCTGCGCCCTCGGTCATCCTTCCTCGCTTTCTTCCTCGTCGTCGTCGCCATCCTTCTTCTTGCCGAAGCCGAGCTTACGGGCCTCCTTACGGGCCTCCTTCTTGGCGTCCTCCTCCGTCATCTTGCCATTGCCGACGAGCTTGCCGAGCTGCGAGTGCACGTCCTTCAGCACACCACGGATCTTCGGGTCCTTCTTGATCCTGTCCGCATCGAGAATCGCCATACGCTGCACGTTCGACAGCAGGCGCAGGGCCTCCTCGATCTGGTATCGCTGCTCGTGGTCTTTCTCGGACTTGCCTGAAGTCTCTGCTTCGATCGGTGGCATCATGCCGCCCTCCGCGCTATGATGATATGCTGATTCAAGTCGGTGAGACTGCGGTCGACCTGCAACCCCGCCTCGTGGCACCACGCCAGGAAGGCGGACATGCTCGGGTCGCGCACATGGGTAGCCAGGCGCCTATCCACTATTGTCAGGAACGCCTCGCCCGTCTCGGGTTTGAGGGCCTCGTGCACCTTGCACAGGACGGTGACGGGATCTACTACATGCAGGAGCATCTCGGTGCAAATCACGTAGTCGAAGTCACCCGCAAATTCCTGCCCCTCCACCAGGCCGCATATCACGCGTACGCGCTTTTGCAGATCGCCGGGCAGCATTGCTAGGTGCGCATAGCAGGCGTCTACATAGTCCTGTGCGGCTTCGATGCCAACAACCTCTCTGGCTATCACCGCAAAGCGGCACAGGTTGGCGCCGACGTAGCTGCCTATGTCAAGGATGCGCCGGTTCGGGTGCGGGTGGAAGTGCACGTAATACGGGCGCGACAGGAATACGTGGTTCCGCGTCAGCGCCGCCGCGTCGTCACACCGTTGCTGGTATTCCTCAAGCGACGGCGAGGTCGTCCCGGAAGAGCCTTGCGATAAGGTCGATTTCACTTTGCGGCAACTCCTCTTTGAAGCTATCTATGTGCATGCGCCCTCCGGTTACAAAAAACCGATATTCCGTACAAATGCCCAGGTGTTGACGGGAAAATGTAAACTACCACAACGCCTTGTGCGCCCCCGGGTGTTGTGCGGGCGGGGAGTGGAGGGCGCAACCTCGTAAACCCCCCCGCCCGCGCGTGTCAGGCCTGACCGTGTTTTGCTTGCCTACCAGCAGAGTTGCAGATACAGCGGTCCATACTCCCCGTTGGTTACGGCGTCCATCATGTAGCCGACGATAGGCTCCGTCGTGACCTGCCCGAAGTCGAAGTCCGAGGTAATCAGCACCTCGGAGTTAATTGACGTTCCCTGGCCGAGCACGGTAAACGCGCCAGCCGTGCCGTCCGACAGCACCCCGATGGCTCCTGCGGCCAGTGTCCCTGCCGACGCATCCGCCAGGCAGTTGCACACGCCCCATGTCTGGAGCCAGCCGTAGTATGCTATCGTGAAGCCGATCGGAGTGACGCCAGCGATCATGATGTCTGTCGTCGACGCCGTCCGGAGGTTCCTGTACATGTTGCCGACCACGCCACACGAGGTCTCCGAGTCGAGAGCCGCTGCCAGGTTGTCGTGCAGGACCACCTTCATCAGCCCTGCCGCCGTGCCCACGTCGTTGCTCTTGATCCGGTAGTTGTACCCTTCGCCCTGCGCGTCGGTGATTTGGAGGTATCCGCCCGCGTACACGTCGGCGGCATCGCCCGTTCCGAACGTATCCGTGTCGGTCAGGTAGATTGTACTGTCGGTCGTGGCGTAGTCGTCCTTGGCGCTCGAGGCGCTGTCGGTGAACTTGCCGTCGATCGACGCGAAGCCCGACACGGAGTAGTCCTGTGCCGCCAGCTTGCCTACCGTCGTTGCCGCCACGTAGTGGCTGTAGCGGAACGTACGCCCCTCCTCGAAGTACATGCGCTGCCCGAGCACCGAGGTCTGTGCCGCTTCCTCGGCATACAGGCCGAGCTTTGGGCCTGACTGCCCTGGCCCGTCCTTGCTGTAGGAGTTGTTAGCTCCTCCGTCTCCGAAAGTCTGCATTGCTTGCTATCTCCCTTTGATCATGGGCGATCTCTAAGACGCATTGGCTTGCGTCTCAGGAGCCGATTTAGCTGACGTTGCTCAGCACGAACGTCCTGCGCGGGTTGATGGTCACGAGCTGGATGCCGACGATGTAGAAGGCCACCTTGCCGATCACGCCCGAGGCGTCGGTCGCCACAAAATTCGTCTTGGCGAAGTTCGCGCCCTGCATGATCTTGAGCTTGATCGAACTCAGGCTGTAGCCGTAGATCGTCGACGCCGGCATGGAGCGGTCCTTGTAAATCTGCGCTCCCCGGAACATCGGACCCTGGCCTGTGTTCTGGCCTCCACCCGAGACGGCGCCGAACTTGACCTGGCCGCCACCCATGAAACGGGTGTAGCCCTGCCCCTCGAGTGTCGACAGCATCTTCTGGTACAGGGTGCCCCCAGAGGTGATGTGAGTCACCTCTTCGTTCATGTCGGAAGCCAACTCGTAGTACGTGCCGACCTGGTCCCAGCCGTTGAAGATGTTCGTCACCGTCTGGGTGGTGAACGTAAGGGCGGTGGTGTAGGTCTGGTTCCTGAACCAGGAGTTGTTCGCCTGGTTGATCCCACCGAGGGTGCCCGTTGTCGGGTCGGCTTTGATGAGATCCTGGAACCCGAGAATCGACTTGCCGGACTGCGACCCGCCTATCGCCGTCCCCGTGCCGGTGCGGATGCCCTGCCTGGCGCCGATGATCTTGCTCTCGGCAAAATCCATCGCCGCGCCGTCGTCCTTCTGCGCCTTCAGCTCGTCGGTCTTGCTGATGTTGATAGGTGCCACGATGAAGCGCCAAGGGAACACGGCCTTCGTGATCATCTCCTTGTCGTCCGTCGACACCCGCTGCCTGTCGCTCATCCACTCCGTATCCTGCTCGGCGTACATGAGGCGCTCTTCGATCGACTCCCCGCCGTCTTCGACCTCAACGCGGCCGCCGGCGTGGAGGATGTCGAGCGTAGGCTGGCTATTCCCGA
>Ga0209434_1000227_pt1 | contig 28890 bp, 20 predicted proteins | sample ETNvirnome_2_300_FD_184068 | JGI IMG/M metagenome (GOLD analysis project Ga0209434, IMG submission 184068) | Marine viral communities from the Pacific Ocean - ETNP_2_300 (SPAdes) (version 2) | ecosystem: Environmental > Aquatic > Marine > Oceanic | place: Pacific Ocean | collected 2013-06-22 | reverse complement strand
AACTGTTTTTGCTTCTGCTAATATCTTTTCCAAATCGTATTTTGTATCATGAGTTGGCGCAAAAATAAAATCAAGCCATGCTTCGCCATTATAATATGGAGGTGTATACGCCCAATTAAAGCCGGCGGCGCTATCTGCAGGATCTGTTAAAGCAACATTTGATGATGTTGCGTAAGATGAAGAAGGTCTTCCCGCGATTGGGGGACCAAAGGCTGTCGGACGGCTATACATTGTGAAATCTTCTTGTAGCTTCTTTTTCGGCGCTTGTCGCGGATCTTGTGGCAATGGAAAAACACCATTTGTAAATTTTTTGGTTGTAGAGTTATATGCCCTGCCTCCATACTGACCATATGCAAGATTATTTCCGCTGGATCCGGATTCATATCGATATACCCTGCTTCCACTCATTGAGCGACGAATCTTTAGGCGTGCTCCAAAAATACTTCCAGATTTAAATTCTAAATCAGATGTAACTGTATTCGATTCAAGTCGAGTATAGGCGCCGTCTTTCAAAAAGAAGTTTCCTACTTCTCCAAAGAAGTTAGATGCCATCATAGAATATAATGGATCACCCTCTCCCCTAAAGGAAGATGTCACATTGTTGAGAGAGGCCGAGGGGTGAGGTTCAAAATCAAAAAATCTTAAGTTATTAAGATATTTTTCAGGTTTAATTAAAGCCTCGAAAGGAATTCTATAATCCCAAAATGATCCACCTTCATATCCTTCAATTCCGGGGGATGAACTAGTAGTTTGAGTAGTAATCATCCACGTCGAAGAATTCGTGGTAATGTTGCCGTAATAATCTTTCATATATTTCGTATGATCGGTAATAATGGGATAATCAACAGCTATGCCAGATTTAATTGTATTATACAATAAACCAGGAGAAAATAAAGTTTGCATTAATGGTCGTGTAATGCCCGATGTAGCGTTCGGAACAGAAGCAACGTTATCTTCTCCTACTATTGAATTACCAAATGAATTCTTAAATCTTTTTACCAATTCAACAGTACGTTGCGCAGGATAAAACCCATTATAAGGATTAAGTCTAATTGATGCACTACACACTAACATTATTTCTTTTGCATCTAATAATGTTTTTTCTTTAACGTTTAAGAATTCAGTCATAAATTCAGAATTTGAATAATCTTTGTAGAAATCAGCTTGTGAACTATTTTTGTTTGTTCCTACAATTTCAAATGTATCAAACTTATTATTCGCATCAATGCCAAATTTCATATAATCTTCAACATGTTCGCTTATTCTAAATTCAGGAATTACCGCATAACCTTTAATAACTTTAGTTAAATCATCCTTATAGGCATCATAATCATCAAACCAGGGCGTCGAAGAAGAAGCCTGGAATACAGAACCTGTACCTGATTTTATCACAATGCCCGCTTGAGTATCAGCTTCCCAAACTGCTTCGCCGGCGCCGAAACCAACAACATTTGTAAATTTCGAGGTATAGGTTATAGATCCAGTTTCGGGAATGGGCATACCAGAAGGGCTAACAACGGTGTTGGGCCCCGGAAGGGTATGTTTTCTGGAGTATAATCCGGAAGCTATAAGATTTTGTCTTTTGTTTGCGATAACGACTGCAAATGTTCCCGATACAATATGGAAATATTCATTTTGTAATTCACCAGCAGAATTCGTCCCTCTCAAAGCAAGTGTAGAATTTTTGCTAATTGAAGATATGGCGCTTCTGGTGAGAAACCCTAATGGGGCATCTAGTGGCCACGAACTTTGACTCACTCTTAGTCCAAAGGAGTTAGTTAAAACATTATCATTATGTAAGTTATTTCTATCTAGCTGGACATTTCTCCAATATAAATTATCATATCCTACTCGTGTAGAAGAGCCAGATGTAAATTCATTTATTGCAGAAGGAAATAATGTTTCAGAATAAAGAACCCAATTTAATTTATAATTAGTTGAAGTGTTGGCGATATCAATAATTTGGCTAAATGGGGTCTCCTTAGCCGGCGGGTTATGTAACAATCTTTCATTCAATTCCGAATCACTAAAATAGAGATTCTCGTTACCATAAGTTGTCTTTAGGGTGACATTCTCATTGTCAATATCCACATTAATTGAAGCTGGGCGTCCTCGTAATGTGACCGGCTTAACAGTATATCTTTGGGATGTTCCCATTTCAGCCGTAAATGTATTCTGCATGCGATGTCTTCGCAATATTGGATGTTGCGCGGGCCCTGTTTGTGGGGCGGCACGATATCCAAAAACATTTTTGCGTCTTGCCATAAGCAAATTGAAATAATCTGCTTTTCTATTAAGATTGCCTGGAATTTTATATTTAGTTAGTAATGTATTATTATAATAATTTGTAACATTTGTAACAAGGGCGTATCCTTGATTATTATCGTTGTTTGCATCAATAGGATCGACTACATATATATTAAGACCTAAAGTTGGTTGATAAATTGATGCTGTTCCTGCTTTGCCCAAAACTGAACTAGCAGATACGAAATCAAAATAAGCAGTCCAGCCTGTAGCAGAACTAGAATAATAACCGGCTTGTGGCCCTGTAACCGGGGCATAGCCATAATAACGTATTTCATCTGGGCCTTTTAGGGCGCCAGAAGCTAATGAGCCAGTAACCCATGCATATTGACGATCTGCCCGGGGAATCTGATGTTGCACGTAAAAGTTATCATATTGAGAAGAAGTGGCGAATGTTCCATCAGCATTCTGAATAATTCTTTTGCGAGGATTTCTCTGAATCTTGTTAAATGCCGGCGACTGATCGTAGGAGGCGCCAGGATTTGTAACCAGTGTAGAATCTCTACCAAAGCGGCCGGCATGCCTTGCAAGATGTGTACGAAGACCAAAATCTTTTCCATGAATATCAGATACTCTAATTCCGGCAGTTCCGGATCCGACCGCCTCAGACACAGTGCCAGATATATTCTGATTTGGTCTTATAACTGTTAAGTTTCTATAATTGAAAGCATTATATACAGAATATTCATCTGAGCGAATGTCATTATAGCCAACGCCCATTGTTTCTAAGCCGCCACCAGATGAAAATTTACCACGAATAATTGTTTTATTGGCGCTAGCTGTCAGATAATTGATTGAATACGCTGGTATAAACTCGAAATGATTGTCTGCGTCTCTTCTTATATCAAGAATAGAGCGTCCTTGTGACGCCGATGGGGTGTTCGTAATTTGAGTTGGTAATGTGGGCTGATTATCTACAAAACCCCGGGGATTTGAAAAAGCTCCGACACTACTAACAACTTCATATTTATGATTGTAGTTTCCTAACTTTGTAGAGCCAGTTGTATGATGAATATTGCGAATATTTACCGGTCTTTTCGCAATATGATCGCGGTAGTATACTGCTTTTTGAGATGCAGTCATTGGATATGGCGTAGCGCCCACTGCATTTGCTTCTGGCCATGGATAATCAGCGCCCACCATAGCTATACCACCACTAATAGCTCGAATTGCATCACACGTATCTAGAAGTATTTTCCATGCCTCTGGGCGCGTTTTATAATCATCTGAGCCCGTATTCAAACTTATGTGCCGTGATTGATGACCTCCGACTGCGAATTCAGTAAAGGGCCCCTGGGCCGGCTTTTCCATATCGGAGCCATATACATCATTGTGTAAATTCGTAATCATCACATTTGCTTCAATTTTTTCAATAACCTCTTTATTGTAGCCGGACTTAACAGAAGAACTTATCAAATTAAATGGAAATGCCATCGATGATTTGACATTACTATAGCCTGTTGCATTTTCCCAATCGCGCCCATGCTGAACCTTCATAATTCTCTTTGTTTTCTTATTTGGATACGGAACGAAAGAGGCGCTTTTTTCTGCTACTAAATCTGCTGTAAATCCAAGCAAAACGTTTTGTGGTACAAAAATTCCACCACTTTGATTAGTTGGGCCGGCAGGATATAATGCATTATAAGTAAAATCTATTCTCTTATTATTGTCAAAATTCACGCCACCTTTAATAATACTAGGAGAAGTCGTTTCCCCTCTGGTAAATTCTGATACGTATGGTTTGGAGAAATGTCTACTTATACTTTGGTTTCTTTTATATGTTGTTCCATCGGCGTCCGTAAGAAATACTGGATTTGGATCGCTAGATAATCCGATGTTAGCAGCAATTTCTTTTAATGCCAAATCAACATTAGTATCACCAGAAGATTTAAAGCGGTTAGGCCGGGCGCCATGGGGACGTGGCGATGCATCGGCGTCCTGCAGTCCTTCTTCCTGCTGGTTATCACCATCGTCCCCAAGAACAACAAAGCCTAATTGTGGGGCGCCCAAAAGAGCAGCTTCTAGATCGGGGGGCTTAAATTCAAGAGTTGGAAATTGAGTTTTATATTTATTTCTTTCTAAAACATGACTTTCGATTATGTTATATGTATCATTAATAAATCTTGCAGAAGCCGGCACTAATTGCGCAATAATCTCCGCAATTGCATCATCAAGCCATTTATAATAATTAAGAAATTTTTCTACATCAGAAACTTGTGTGACTCTTCTAAAGAAGATTTCTCTTAATTTTTCTAATGACTTATAGCGTTCACGATATCGGTTAACAGGTTCGCCAATTAAATTATTGAAATCAACAACTCCGGCAAAAAATGCCAACATCTCTTCCGATATTGCATTATACATGCTCTTTTCAAGAGTATAAAAATATTTTGGACGTGTCTCTGGAATTGGGAAAAATCTAATACCTGCAGATGAAGCCTGAACCATTTCCGAATACACGGGGCCCTCTGGATCTATAAGTTTTAAAGAATTGAGACGTTCTTTATTTATTACATCAGTAGAGCTAGTTACAAATCCATATCCATAGCCGGTATGTTGATACCCACTAATTCCGCCGATCCAGTCATAATTATTTCTTATATCTGCCGAGCCAGAACTAATGTCGCTTACATAATAAAAATTACCGCCACTATCTGAACCAGTTATATTATCGAAAGTCCAATTTAATGCTAAAGTATTAAGATTTAAAGCATCTGATCCCGATAAATTGCTATCTAAAGCAGAAATGTTCTGATATGATCCCGATATGCCCCTATTGTTTATATCATACAGGTGTTGTTCAACATCATTATTCTCAAGATATTTCGTCCAATATTTTAAGCTAGTAAAAAGAATATCACTTTTATCAAGAATGGCTCCTGTGACATTTGTTCTTCTCGAACCAGCATATAATCTCTTAGCTGATTTTGCGAAATTCGATCCTGTTGTTCTGGAAAGAGATGCTGTCAATAAGAAATTATTCTGAAGTGTATCACCAACAGCGTTAATGCCTCTAAATTCTAAAGTATAGTTAGACACAGTAGAACCAGTAACTAAGGTCGCTAGCGGATAATTATCCGGCTTAATTCTAACAGAAATATTCCATTGTTCATTATCATAGGTATCAAAAAAGACACTGCTTGTTAAAGTGGGAAATGGATATGGAGAGTTCGATGATGTTAATTTAAAATAAACGTTTTTTGATTTTTCGGCATCTCTAATCGCGAGGACTTGAAAGTTTGCATCATCAGTAGTTAGCCAAGTGGTATCATCAGCAGAAGCTGTGTTGGCCTCATGCATACCAAATAAAGAAATTTGTCGATAATCTCTATCATATGATGCATCTTGTAAAGAAAATCTAGGAAAAATTATATTTGCTTCGGCTGTAAACCCATATCTATCTTCTTTATCGCTAGCATAAGTTCCAGAAATAAATCCGGCTGCATTCGAATTAGAAGAATCTGCTTTTTGATATACAACGCCGGCAAGATTACTTCTTTTATTGAAATTAATTGATGTATTCTCGGCCAATATTAATTGTAAATTATCTTTTAATTCGTAAGTTTGACTATCAACATATGTCTTTAATCTCAATACTTTATCGTCTAGGTAGAAACATCTAAATACATTTTTAATTGCCTTTTCTGTGCCTTTTGCCTTAAAAATACCAGCTAAACTATTGTAAAGATTTAAATAAATTAAATTCTTTGTTTCATTCAGATCGGATTCAAACAAAACATCTTGATTTCTATTTAAGAATTTCTCAAACACGCTTGAATCAACAAATAGTTCTGGAGTATAAAGCCCAAGTGATTGAGGCAAATGTTCTGCGAATGGCAATGGAACAGCTGACGCACTAGTATAGGTTGTTCTCTTAAAGGAAGGTACAGCGGAAATTTGTAAATAAAGCTTATCGAAATATGCAGCTACAATGTGCGAAAGCAATCTTAAATCACTAGTGTAATTTTCATCTTCTTCTAGTACCCATGATGGAGCTAAATTAACAAAAGCAGCATTATTGTTTGCATCATGATACTCGCCTTTGGTCAATAAATCTGTCTTTAAAGAAGTTACGTCCGGATGAGATAGATATATAATTGGATCTTTATATTCTGTTGATGCAGCACTGGCGTCAACAATAGCAGATGAAGTTGTTCTAGAATTGGAACCATAACCTGTCCAGACACCGTTGCTTATGCGACCAGAATAATCCAGCACAGTACTGTCAGTACTTGCGACTGTGGTTATCCCTTCATTAAATTTAAAATAAATACCGAGTGTCGCATTATTTATGTCAGTATTTGCACCGCCCCTTATGTTATCGTTGTAATAACGAGCAATTTGATTCGAATCTCTTGCGATTTTCCAAAATCTAAATTCGTCCAAAGAAGCACTTAATTTACCTGCAGTGGCGGCGCCAACCGGACCAGCAGGCGAAGCTGCGGGAGTTAAAAGGGCCCCTATGCGTCCCATCATATTTTTACTCTTCAGCGCATTAAGGGGCGCCGTCCAGGCTGGACCAGTAGCACTACCGGTAATTACATTTGTATCTTCTATGGCCCCGGTAACATATAATTTTGTAACAAAAGAACTACCTGAATTCTGCAGACTAATCGCATAATGCTGGAATGATTTTAAAGAGCTAATTGTTAGATTAGTACCAATCGATTGTTGATATATGCCGGATGTACCAGATAATGCCGTAATCAAGAAAGGAGAACCGGACGCGTCTCCGTCCAATTCCACTCTGATTCTTCCATAGTCGCTGCTTCCAGAAGTTTCATTGTTCCACATATCAAAGATAACTTCTTTTTCAGTTTTGGCATTTGTAAAAGCATCCTTCTTGAGCCAAAATTCAATGGTCACGCCGTTGTCAAAATCGGCTTTAAGATTTGATTCACGAGAACCAGAAGCATAATCCGATGGTAATCCTTCGGAAGTATAAATATCTGTGTTGTATATGTTTGAAAATTGGTATTTATTATTTGTTGGATTATCAAATATTTGAGTTAATTTAGTATAAGATGCGGTATTTGGTCCACCAAAAAAAGTAATATATTCTGGAGTTGCTGGTGTTCCATAGCCATCTGACAAGGAACCATCTAAAGAGCCCCACCCATCATTACTTAATCTAACATATCCATTTGTTCGGGGATATAAATTGTCAAAAATATATTTTTCAATATCGAGAAGTTTATTATAAAATTCATTAATTTCGGCATCAGAGCCATCATACGGGTAATAATCATATATGTGCTCAACAGCAGATTTATAATACAAGTAGGCAGAACCATATTTTGCAAAATTGGCCGGCTCTGCGTAATCTATTTGCGGAACAAATGTATTTTGTTTCGCTTCAATAGCGCGGACATTTCTCGCAGACTCAACATCTTCGAATACATTTTTTTCAGTAGTATCTGACAGATAATTTCTAGATTTATTTGTCGAACCAAAAAGTTTTTTAATACTCATATTCTTCTACTCTGAACTTAAATATTTCAGGCTGTTCGACCCAGGAAGTCAGCGCAGCATCATAAAAGGCCAATTTGAAAGCATATGCATAGCCCGGATCAAGCAATTTCATATCAAAATCAAAATAATTGCCCGATATATCATACGATAACTGTGTATGCAAATCGGATCCGGTGCCATATGATACTACTTCAAGCCCATCTACCAACCTAAATACGCGATATGACGCGCTCATAATTGTTGTACTTTCTGGGCTTGTATTCGCCACAGTATAAACAGTGGGGCTCCAATTCTTATTTCTAATATATAAATTAAATCTGGCGGTTTCGTCATTGCGATATTTGTTTCTTAGATTTGTAATATTCATATAATATGTTGGTTTGGCAACTGTTTGCGAAGCGCTCATGTTAAGCGGATTAAATGAGGCTGTCGCGAACTCTACACTAGCCCAGGGATTGTTTTTGCCACTTCCATCATGCCAGACATCAAAAATCTTTGTAAGGGGGGCGGCTACACCTGTTATGGCGAAGGATGCACTATAAATTCCAGTAGAAACGTAAGAGCCGGTCACAACATAGGGGTTTTCACTAGTCACCCAAGCGCGTGGAAGAGTCGTTGGAAGTGTTATGGCGGCGCGTGTAGTAGCGCTAGAGGAGGCGGCCTGTCCACTAGATTTCGAATTATCATCAGAGCCCGAATAAAAACTTACGAAAATAGCTTTTGTGCCAATAGATGGAATATTCGCTAATTGACCACGAACATAATTGTAAAGAAATATAGTATTTAAATTATCATTAACGCCCGCCAATGAACTGCTATAAAAAATATCACCTCTATCGTCTTTTACTGTCGAATTCCAGCGCGCCTCAATGACGGGGCGTTTGAAAAAATATTGAGAACCTCTCCCAAAAAATCGTTTTGTATAATAAGAAGTTGTAGAGCCTGTTGGGTTTTCTATATAGCCTGTATATGTGCCGTTGTCGGCAGAGGAATATATTGCTTCATACGCTCCGGATAAATGTACACCAACGCCAAAATTATTCAGTGTTCCGGCCGACCACAATTCCACTAGTTGTGTTATATCAACCTCAAAATCTTCCAAGCCCATTCCGCCCGTTACATTATACCAACGCCAGGGATATGCTGCATTCGCAGTTGTTACATAATCGCCACCAACTTTTGTCCAAGCTGTTGAATCATCGGCGTATAGCCAATTTGCACCTACATTGCCTTTGGTTACATCTTTATACTCTTCTAAATCGAGCCCATAGCCTTCTTGCCAATCTCTTGATAAAGGTTCGATTACATAAGAAAAAGCGCCCGATGGTACTGTTTTAGAATGTTGCGCATTAAACATTCTAAGATAGAAGCTAACACTCCCACTAGCCGGAATTACCCCATTATTTCTATCAGTGGTAATAGATGGAATTGGAAATTTAATTAAAACTCTAGAAAGTTCCGCTGAACTTGTGGATTGGCGGCCATAAATCGAAAACGTTTCGAGAACATCTGCAGCGCCGGCATTCGCGCCGGTACCTCTGGTTTTTAAATTTGGCTGAAATGCATTAACAATTGTTGTGTCGGCCGAAGCTGAATAATGTTTAATGGCCATTATCTAATTTTTCCTTTAATATCTACAGTAGGATATTTAACTTCCGCAACAGCATTTTTAGGAATAACAATATATGTTCCATCCGGCGACATATTTTCATTAATATCAAATCGTACTCCAGAATAACTGGTGGCGGCGCCGGTGCCACTTTTATTTACTATCTTTACTTTAATAACGTCTAATACACCTTTGACTTTATTTAATTCTGTAATTATGTCGGTAACATAGACCGGCTCTCCGATATAAAAATGATTACTATATCGTCCTTTCAGTTGTGCTATGCATGCCTGTAATACATCAAATTTGTTAACTCCGGCAGAGGGTGTAATTATAAATTCAATTCCTAAATTAATAATAAACGCATCTAAAATATCAATCGTATCATTTATCATTCTATATTGATTAAGCCATGTCTTTAAATTATTTTTTATAGTTGAATTTGCAGTTGCAAGTTTCTTAAATTTATCTTCAGAAACAACATACATGTTCAAATTTCGTTTTCTTGAGCTTGGATCTCTTTGTACGGAACATCTCTTAATAGAGCCAAATTTTGCTGCCATACGATATGCCAAATTTTCATAGTCAGCTTGAGTTACTGCCCTGTTCTGTGTCGGGAACGTGTCAAAAATCCTTCTCTTAATTTCACTCGTTGTAGCGCTTGTTACATCACCAACTATAGGCTCTTCATTGGTCACCTCTACTGATGATATAATTGTGTTAACGGTGCCCGCAGTAAGCGATTGCCTATCATTAAATTCCAAAATAGCATTTGAGACTTGTGTTAGTGAGTTTACTGCTAAATTGGAATTAGCGGGATTAGTCACTCGATATACTACGGTCAAGGTTGTATTTGAAGGAACAATCCCAAGACTGTCATTTTTACTTAATTTTGTTGGATCAAATGTAGTATCAGTTACATAGGTTTTTCCAAAAATATCCATAGCTACGGCGCCCGGATCGGCTACAACATCTGATTCGCCCGATTTGCCACTTCCAAATTGAATAATTGTGTTATTACGACCTCTTTCTACAACAAATTTTCTTGATACTAAATATGGTTTTAAAATTGAAGGTACATTATCATTTTTAAAATTCTTATTCGATATTTCTTTAAAAACCATATCTTGAGAAAGATAATCTACTTCAAAATATTCATTTCCATCTGAATCAGTAACGGAGATAATTTCTGAGATGTTGGGATTTTTTAGTCCTACTCTTTTAAATCTTTCATAGGCTCCCACTGTCATTTGATCGCGACTAAAATATCCAGACACCACATTTCCATATGCTTTAATCGCATAATAAGTTGGGGCGCCCGTCGCCGTATTTGTTCTTGCGGCAACAATCGGATTTTGTGGTGCATTAAAATCAATATTTTCAGTAAGAACATAATTTAATCCAGTATCTGACGTAAATCGAGATCCACGTTTCATAATTGGAATATAATCCTTATCGGGTCCTAAGCCGGTTGATGAAGCCGGGACCAAAACATACAAAGCAACTTTACCAAAAGTGGAGGGGCGCCCCGTGTATTTATACCCTAAAATTCTTCCTTGTCTTAATACATTATCATATTGATAAGCAGTATCTAAAAATGTTTCATTAATATTATAATCTAAATAAAAAGAAAGTTGATCGCCCACATAGGCTACTGCATCTACCATCATTGCCCCAAAAGAGCCTTCGCTGAAATCTTGAAACGTATCTGGATAGAATCTTTCTGCTATTTGTATAAGATCATCACGAATTGAATTAAATTCTCTATGAGTATAATCAATGGGTACTATCTTTTTCTGTTCATCGGACATAAAAAACCCTCAATTTTTAAATAGTAAATTCTAATAAATCTGTTGCACCAATTCTAGGAATAGAATATCTGATAGATACTCCTAACAAATTCATGTCTTGGCTATCTGAGCCAAATGCCACTTCTTGAATCTTAACGAACGGCATATAAATTTCAACTTGCTCTCTTATTCTTGAATCTATTTCTGCATAAGTGTTTTCATTAAAATTATTAAATAAATATCTTTTCATACCAACACCATATTCAGGAACCATAACTCTTTCACCCGGTACCGTAAGAATTAACATTTTAAAATTTTGTTTAATCATATTTTTGAGTGTTTTAACTAGAGTATAGCCATCTCCTGAATCTTTGGTTAACGGTAATTTTGGTGCTAAACCAGCCATATTATATTACCTCATTACTATAAATATTATCATCAATCATTTTCGCATACATTTCCATTAGCATCAAACGGATTAGTTCTTAATCGGCCGCGCATCCAGTATGGTATTTGTCGAACTCCGGGCGCCGGTTTTAAAATTGCCTTGAGTTCTTTCTTTATCATCTCACCAGGGCTTACAAATTCTCCAAAATTCGTATCAAGACTAAAACCCTTTGAATGATAATAAGATTTAAATATTCTCTTAACTCTGGCTCTGGTCTTTCTAAGTATCTCTTGACTCCAAAAATCCCACTCTATTATACCGAATCCCGCTAATGGATTAAAAAGAGTATCAGGAAGGCGATCTCGAACGTGGGCCCATGCACCATCGGGGGCGTCAGGAAGTTTTTGTAGAACGGCACTTTTAACAACTTGAATGGGTACCTCTTCTTCGTCATATTCGGGATCTCCCGTACCAAGAGACCCCAAGGTCTGTGTTGCGACAGTCTGTGTCACGGGATTTCCGTTTTCGTCAAGGAGGTCTTCCTTTTCGAGTACAATTTGCAATCCAGGTTTTGAATTGGTATCAAATAGTGTACCATCGCTAAATAGAGAGACAATGGAGCGAACGAAAGTTCCAGCAGCAGTGGCAGGATTAGGGCTTAACGGACTCCAAAAAGTCTTAAATTTATCAACAGTTAATTCGCCTATTGAGGGCAATATTCCCATATCATTATAAATCGCTGTTAAACCAACTAATTTTTTTAGCGGAAAAACATATTCACTAATAAGTTTAAATTTCTTGTCTTCCTTCAAATGATTAATAAGGCAAAGTAGCAATTTGCTATTACTAACAAAATTAGAAAATTCATTAAGTGGTAAATCTAAAGCATCGAGTTCGACCGAAGTTACTTCATATTTGGCGCCCTCGATTACTACAGAAAATAATAATCCATATCGAACGCCCAATTCGCCACTTAAGCCAACGGGATTACCACTTTGATCTTCAACAACTTTAAGTGTGCCCGGATATATATCTGAAATATTTTGTGCTAGATCTAAATTCGGATCTCTGATTTCAGCATATGCTGTGGTTGGGCTTTTCTTTTGACCGTTAATAGAAATATATTTTTCCAATATAAACGGCTGATTAATATCAGCAGATTTAGTTGAGGGGGCGCCGAGTTCCGGAACATCGCCAATCGGTACCGAAGTTTTATAAACTATTGGCTGCAATGTATCCTGTGGTTCATCAACGTGTTCTGCTCCGGTTACCCATATAAGTTTTCCATTATCATCCGAAATTACATGATAATCGCCAACATATTCTTCGCCGTATTCACGCACCGGTGAGTTTTCCTCATCTACTTCATTTGCTTCCTCAACTACAAATTCACCACCATAAGTATAATATTCAGTATCTGGTACTGTTCCAATATCGATGTAGTCTGCTGTGAATGAGCCGTCAGGGTTCATTGCACTATTCAATGTAAGTCCACTATCAACAGTCATTTTTTCTAATAAATAATAAGTCATATCATGAACTTCTGGATGCCATCCGAGTTTTCCCATATTATTTATGAATTTATCGGCCATAAAATTCATTTGTTCAATCACCAATTCTTTGAGGATTATTTTTGCGTCCTCTTCGGTCGCCCTAACAGCTTCTAAATTTTTATCTAGTCTATAGCCCCCAAGTGTCTGAAAGGTGCCGGCATCACCAGTATCTTTCGCAACTTGTAAATCATTTTTGAATGGAAATTCATAATCTGCTTGTAAATCGTTAAGTCTAAAAAGAGCATCTAATACTGCCGGCGGCGGTTCTGCTATATTACCACTATCAACAAGCATCGCATACATTTGTACTGACTGTTCTAAAAATGCATACCAGAATTCTTCATCTTTAAAAACATTAAAAAGTTCCCAGAAAGGAGCTTGCGCATCTTTGAACTGCTTTTCCATAACTTCTATAATATAAGAAGCGTAAACAGTGCTAAATACGCCAGGACAACGTGGAGCAAATTTTGTAAATGTCGGAAACCCTTTAATAAAATGAGCACAAACATAAAGTCTAATAGCGGCAGTGATAAGTCCAACAAGGCCGGCCTTGGCTGGTCTTTGTAAAATTCTATTATAGGGTAGTTCCAGCGCACATGTCGGATCAGACTTTAATCTTTCATCTTCGGGAATATTTGGATAAATATCATCCATCATTTTTTGAATTTGCTCAAAATCAATTAAATCAGCATTTTTTGGTTCACAGGGGCTAGCTTCAGGAAAAAACACGTCTATAACGCCTAGCCATCCTTCTGGCTTAAGTGGTCTAACATGTAAAGCGGGGCGAAGATAATTTCCTCCAAATGTGGGAGGATCCAGAAAAAGCACCCTCACATCGTTCATTGTGCCACCTTCAGCAATGGTCTTAAATTGGTTAAAGCTGATGCCTAGCACCATGTCTCTTTCATAATAAGGTCTGTCGGCGCCATTTATAAGTTGATTTGCTTCCATATATTGTACAAAAGAGCCGTTGTCCGGATGAATAACACCATACATAAAATCTTCTGTCATTAAATCGTCATAATTGGCGCCATAATCCCAAGCACTCTCTTCTTTCGCACCAATATCAGCAACAGTCTTGAAAAATGTATCTAAAGTATTGCCTATAAAATCTTCTCTAAATTTCTGAGATTTTTCAAGATTTACGCCCAACATTTCATTTAGCAAAACGGTTTGAGGCTCATAAGTCTTGTTGTGGCTTTCGAATGAACTTAGAAAATCCGGATAATTGGATAAAAATTCCTCGCCTATAACATCAAAAGTATCGTCTACGGCTATAAATTCATATTTAAGATCTGTTATAACAGCATCAACCATAGACGATGCCTCCGAGGCCGGAGGATCCTGCTCCAACTGCGTATCATCGCCAGTAAAACTGCTAATACTGAGGGCACCTCCGGTGTGGGCTTCGAGAGTCTCCGCGGTGGCTCTTATGTGCGGTGATTCATAAATAAATAACAAATCTCCAACATGAGAAGCTAAATTAAATCTTTCTTCGATTTTTACTCTTATATTGTCATCTCGACGGTTGACTGTGCGGTCGATCTCGTGGCCTGGGATAATGGTTTCGGATCCGCTTCCTATTAAATCACTAAAATAACTATATATATCAAATCCATATGAATATTCTGAGGCGGCGCCTTTGCCGCCGGGGGCCACTGGCCATGTAGCCATGCCTTTTGCATTATCACTAAATCTTAAAGTTATGTCTGGATTTTCTTTTCTTCCCTTTTCTGTAAATTTAACTCCCTCAATTGAGCCGGGGGGCCATGTCACATTGGTCGCAGGATTATAATAGGGCTCTGTCCTAAGCACGGGCTCCATTTCAATATTGTATCCAAGATCTGGAAGCGCTGCCAAATCAAGGTTGCCTCCATATAATCCTTGCATGCCTATCTCTTCTAGTGTCTTAATCCAAGAGTAATCTTCCTTCCAATCGTTATTTAAATTTATTGCTTCCATCTTGGCATGAGTAGAATTTTTAATATCACCAATACCATTTTGTAGCCAAGCAGCAACTTTTGTTGGGAATGCGCCCCGTTGATGCGATAGCATATCCGGGATCAGAGGCCCGAGTTGCCCGGGGTCGATGGCAGCCAGGGCCATCTGCTCCAAGGGCGCCATATCCCAGTCTCCATAAAAGTCAACATAAGGTTTAAGCGAATCTCTTTTAAATTGTACATTTCTTATATGAGTTGTTAGTGGATTGCCCATAGTATCTGACAACATCATGTTTAACATTCCCCAATCAGCGGGCATAGGTCCATTTCCAAGCATATCAACTGAAAAATCAACTTTAAGTTTTTCTAAATCAGTACCAAGACTGCCGGCGACGGCGTTGGTTATTATTTCGGGCTCATATGGCAAAAGCCCGTTATCACAACCAGGATCCGAAACGAGGGGGGGCATATTATTTTTTAAGTGTTCATCTAAATTCTGCATAATAGAACTCAGATCGCCCAAATCATCCTTCATCTGATTTTGCAAACTATCACACATTTCTCTCGCTTGTCCCTCGCTTGCTCTTCCGCATAAAAGATCGGCCCTCAATTCACAAAATCGTTCTAATAATTCTGGATCAGCACAGATTGTAGGATTAGCCGGTGTTGTATCATTTTCTGGTAGCTGATTTACAATATCTTGTAAAGTTGCTTTAAAGTCTGCCGGCAAGAACGCACCTATGTTTTTAAAGAACCTAGCAATCGCCGTTTTATGTGGGAGAGCAGAGCGAAATGATTGATGTTCATATTCTAGATGGGTATCTACGATTGTGAGTGCAGTGTCAGATGGATTCCCCAGAAAAGCATTAATCAACTCTCTTTCCGTTAAAGAGGCGCCAATGTCTTCTGCAAAGGCAATCGTCTGTTCTCGATCTGCGAATGCAGCGCCGCCGGCACCACTGGAAGAAATCAAACTGACAATTGTGTCGTCAACCATTTCATCATCAGCATCTTCGCCACAGATTGATTCCTTAATCATATCTTTAAGCGCGTCTTTATTAAAGCTAGAAAGAGAAGACGTAAGATCTCCAGACTCAAGAGCGTCACAAATTGCATCTCCTATCAATTCGCATACTTTGGTCAATAGCTGCATCAAAATTTGCATAATAGCTAGCTGAAGTGCTGCCTTAAAGCCTTCAAAGAGGGCGCCCAATGTGTCTGAAAGTTTGGGGATCCACCCAAATGGATTGACTAATTTAGGCCATGTAAGATCTTTAATATCTCTGCAAAATGTATTTGGTAATCCAGTACTATGAATAAAATCCATTACGCCGGGATTAAGAAACGGGGTGCTAGGACAATCTACTATAAGAGTCGTAAGGGCAACTAGTTGGGCGCCCGGGAACTTATTCAATTCATCCAATAGTTCTAATAAATCATCTGAATAAACCTCCAAGAAAGCGTTAATATAGGCTTCCATGGCAATCCTAACATTAAATTGTCCAGCGCCACTAGTAATATCATATCGTTGTGCTAGCGTTCTGCGACTAGACTGGTAAGTAATCTGTGAATCAGAATCCGATGTGCCATAAGTGCTACTTTCCTTCCTCTCTTCTTCGGAAAGATCGAGCACGGGAACGCCATCGGCGGTGTATCCCCATGGTCTTACTAGCTCCGTTCCAGCTATAATAGCATCTGAAATTTGCTGATTAACCAATTCATCATCGAAAACGTCGCCAGAGACTAATTTTTCTAATGCCAATCGATCAACTTCTGCCTGTTTATCTGCTGGAATTCCATCATACAGTACTCCGAAATTAGCAATTGACATACCTCGCAAGCCACCTTCAGTAACAGATCCTATCGCATCTTCAAATGTAAGTCCACTAAACAAACACGTCATTGCTTGCACAAAAGCATCATATAATCCACATAATTTAATGTCGTCAAAGGCTTCAGTCCACATTTTATCTAATTGTTTCTCAATTGATCCTTCTGCTATTGATATGCCGGCAGTTTCGAATCTTTCACAAAATGAGGCAAAGGGTGGACTTTCTGTTTTTATTGTCTGATATTGCTGCTCTTGGGCCATGCCAAGCAGATTCTCATTACTTTGCTCTTCGCCCAACGTTGCATTTGGATTTATTATAAGCCCCAACTCAATATCTTCATTTATTTTTGCCGAAAGAGAATCTTTACATGTATATTCATGAAATTTATAAGCAATCGCATCTCCAATACTAAAAACTTCATCAAGAATATCTTGACCGAATTGTTTACCTGTGGCACCCAAAGTTTCTCCGATACACCCAAATAAGGCTGCAGGCGAAACTTCAGTATACGTTATTGTATCGCTCAAATAAACTTCTGGAAAAGTATACTTAATAACATAATCCGACCACGGTAGTGGACTTCGAGCTTCGAGATCACGCTGCATATCGTCCATTTGGGCGAAATAGGCCATGGCTGTTGAATCTTTCCAGGCGCCGCTATGTCTGTCTTTTAGTGCATCTAATTCTTTTTTTTCATCTGTATCTGTAAATGTAACTGGGATAGTATCACAATCTTCAGTAAAAAATGAAATTTTCTTTAAATTGTATTCTGGAGAAAATGTGAACGTAATTTCTGTAATTGCTGTGGCCCCAGTGAAGATGCCCATGGGTACCCAGACGGGAACATAATATTTTTTATCATTCAAAAATGCGTCCAAATCTCCCAGGAGATGTCCCAATACAGATGGTGGGCCTATATCTAATCCATAATCCCCGAAATCTTGCAGGGGAAACGGTCTTGGGGGCGCATCTGGATCATCTTCTACATATAATATGTCTATATTGCGGGTTTTATTAAATATTACTCGATAACGATTATAAAGAAATAAAGTTTTGCGTACTCTCAATAATGTTTCATGCATATCTTTCGCAACATAAGTCACCACAATATCGGACGGATCTACCTCTTCGTCATCTTCTCCCGGCAAAGCATCGCCAAGACCATCAATAACTTCGGCAGGCACAGAATATAAAAGCTTCAAGCGAGATTTGTGACGTGGAGATAGCCAATAGTCTGTATGTTCTATTGATTCGCTAACAATATTTATGGATTCTTCAGAATCATCTTTATTATAGTACCGTAAAAGCGCTGTAATGGCTACAACTTCGTACTTTTCAAATACTTCTTCGAGCGCCTGTTTTGCTTCTTCTTCGGTAACTCCTTCTGTTGCGCCATCTGTACATTCAAAATCGGCGCCGGTTGTCGTCTCTTCTGTTGGGACGGTAATTTGATATTTGCAATTCTTGCCGTTCAAAAACGGCTCATAAAGCTTTCTTTTCCTCCAATTAGGGACCGGTGCAGCAGGATTGGGAATACAATCCGGACAATATTCCGGATCTTCTATTTTTATTACTTCTTTACAAGTATCGATTAGTTTATCACCATCTAAATCCTGTAAAGGAAGAAATTTTGATTTAGCCATTATTTTGCCTTCTATCTATAATTAATTTGTTCTCACATTTCTGCTAACAATATATGTATCGCCTTCGGCTGATAAAAAATTTTCTCTCCAGACAGTTGCGGAGGTTCTAGTTTGATACAATGAATTTAGCGCCTTCCCTAAATCTAGGCATGCGGTTGGGGTGTAACTAGCAATGGGAGATAAACGACCAACGGTGGCCGCACAGCCACCGAGTACAGCGTTAAATTTTAGCTGGGTTATCCCTATATTAAAGACAACGAGCCAAATCTCCTCAAGAAGCGTATGTAACTCGCGAAGAGCATCACGGGTATGTCCCCCTCTCGCCACACCTTGGGCGCCCCTATAACTATTTCCTGCGATAAGATCGATCTTGGGAGCTACTGGCTGAATGGCGCCACCCAATGAATTTGGTTCGCCCCTGGTACCAAAGTTTCCACCATCCATTCTTCCAGTTACAATTTTCACGCCTTCTCGTCCGATAATTCTAATACCATCGGCTTTAATTCCTATTGCAGAGCGCCCAGCGGGTCCTTCGGGTCCGAAGGCTCCGGGATCCATGGCCAAACCAAAAGCTGCATCAATATCTGTTAATCGACTTATATATATTCTCGCAGCATCAGTACCAAAATTATTATCAACATGAGTCCCTTTTGGGGGTCCTTTGCCATTATTATCAGAGGAATGTCTTCCTACAACTAAATCAATTGAGTCGGCAGGAATTCCTTGCCTACCAAAGCCGGTGGTGATGCCGCCTGGAGGTACTTGACCAAATACTATATAGGCGCCCTCGACTCCTTGGGGGCCCCCTAGGGCGGTGGCGCCATCGGGTACATCATATGTAAATGGGTCGCGACAAACTTTTGTGTTAAATAAGCCCGTTCCTGCTGGGAGTTCATTGATCGGCGTATTGTCATCAATGTATTTTTGTACTGTGGGGCACCAATCGGGTCGAAGATCTGTCAGTTTTATTTCGCCAGCCATTTTAAAATCCTATTTTTATCCTTTATGCAACTGCTCTTTTGAATTCTTTTACATGGGGAGTAAGGGCGGGGCCCCCATCTGGCTTTCTGCCGCGGGCAGTCTCAGAATGCTCTTTTATGTTATCAGCAGTAATGCCTGGGTACTTACGCTTCAATTCTTTAAGTAAGGTAACAGCGGCGCTTATTTGTTGTGTAGTATAGGGCTCCCATTTGCGTGAGGTGCCATCTCTGGGGTCCGGGCCGGTGATCCATTGTTCAATTGGGGGAGACCCATATTTGCCGGGCATTGCCGCGGCGACGGCTGGAATGTCGGAACCATAGCCAAGATTCGAAAAAGCAACCCCCACATGTGTACTGTTCGTTTCCGGGTCATGGATTACCTTTACGTTCGGCTCGGCCAATGTGACAATTGCGCCATTGCGTTCAATTATATAATGATAAGCATTGCCCTGCTTCTTTAAAGTGTTTATAGCGTCCTGAGCGGTGCCCGCGTTCGTATAATGAAGAGTTACCCCTATCGGATCAAGAGGTATGTCAGTGATGCCCAGTTCGCCGGCGCCAACAGTATCATCCATACCGCCCTTCATCAATGTAGCAAGATCTCGGCATGCCATCTGACTATACACTTCAGGAAATGTATCGTCAATTGCTGTAAATTGCATATGTTGCAAGTCATATATCATATTATTATCGCCGGGCCCTGCGGTTGCCCAAATATAATCTCCCACCTTGAAAGACGGTTTGACGGCTTTCGTTGACAGTATAATTTTTGTATGTAACGCCGTTAATAGAGCGGCATGCTCGGCGTTCTCCTTAGAAGATCTAGTCGATATATCACAAGGATCCTGTAGAAATCTATGGTGGCTCATATCTGGATCTAGGACTCTTCCCATAAAAACATATTTTGAGGCAACGGTGGACTCATCTAACGTGTTAACCCTTCCGGAATTGGTGGCTGGCCCAGAAAATGCACGAGGATGTGTAAGTACCTTAACGCGAAATGAATTCTTGTTCTTAAATTTATTTTTTTTGTCAGGTAACTTAAAGAGATGTTCAGCCGACTCTTTGTAAGAAACAGCCATAAATTAGGCGCCCCCTGGACTTTTTTGAATTAAATCAAAAAGATCATTTTTATCTTCTTCGCTTAAATCAAAACCCTGAGCTTGTCCCTTTTGTCTTAACGCAATCAGCTTGACTAATTGTTCATTCGAACGTTGCATGGTCTCGATATGCTTAGCGGCAACAGGACTTAAATATTTGTTTTGATCGGCATCAATAGCGATCTGATTTGCAATCTCGTTAAGAAATTCTCTCGCTATTTTTCTGTCATTACGAATGTTATCGAGCGCCTCATCGATAAGTAATTCCAGATTTTTTGTACTCATAATAATCCATTTTCCCAATCATCTCTAAAATTATTGTATCTTTTACGAAACTTTTTAAGAGAATTAACAATCTGTTTTGTGTTGAGCCCCGTTATTTCGCGAAGATATAGATAAATAGCTTTTTTATTAAAAATTTCGATATCTTCTTTGGATTCAAAAAGAATATTAATTGCCTTATAAACTTTTAAGTCATTCTCTTTCATCTGCGATACATCCCACGACTTTAAACTATTGTAGAACATTCGCCAAAATTCGTCTTCTTCTCTCTTTGAAACGTAAGATTCGTTTGTTGATAAATATTCTTCTTCGTATTTTTTTGAAATATTTCCAATCTCAATTTCTCGTTTGTTGCGCTTTTGTTGTTGCTTGACTTTATGTATAAACCAGTTTTTAGTAATGACAGAAAAATAAGAAAACGCTTTGGAGCCTTTATTCGGATCATATTTGTCCAATATCGTTACGAGCCAAATCTTACATTCATCTCTTAGAGAATCAATGTTTGGCAAATTGGTAAATTTATAACTAAACACAATTTTATCAACCATCTCATTGAAAGCTGGTTGGATATATTTAATATATAAATCAGTTCTTATCTTAATGCATGTTGTGTTTGCATACTCTACTATTGCGTCTTCATGAACTTGCGTAAAGTAATAGTTCTTCTTCGGACTACGCCGACGCGATTTCTTCGCTCTCATCATCTAGTTCTTCTCCACTCTCTTCTTCAGTTTCGATTGCCGCTTCTTCCGTTAACGAATAAATGTGTTCAAATGTTTCCAATTGTTCGTTAAAGGATACGGCATGATTTAATAAATGTTCTAAAGTAATATCGCCATAAAACATCTCTAAATCATAAACTGATTTTACGTGCTTGGCGAAAGCATCAATCATATTTTGAAGATCGCCCAATTCTTCTGAAACAAATAATAATCGCGTAATCGCGGCTCGTGTGTATACAAAAATACCTATATTAAGCGCTATCGATAAAGCGCAAATTGCAGATAATATTATTTCAAGACGGCTCATATGTCTCCTCTTTAATTTTTTCTTTTTCTTGTTCTAATAATTTTCGATTTTTCTCAATATATTCTTCAGTAAGTTCTCCAATTGGCAAATCGGAATGTTCAATATTATCTTTCTTAAGATGCAAAGGTGTTGTTAACGCTCTTTGTAGCGAATCAAATAATCCACATTTTTTACATTGTAGATCAAGTTTCTCATCAAATAAATGAAAAACAAATTGTTCCAATTGGCATTCCTGACAAATATATCGATATCTCGGCATTATTTTACCATATTAACTAAATCTTCTTCAGTAATCGGCTTGTTATTGGTTACCCTCACAGTTGGAGGATTTTTAACAATAAGACCTTCTTCTGTTTGCAATAACTCAAATCCTTTCAGAATTGGTACTATATCTAATTCATTTAACAATGATTCTTGTAAGGCCATCATAATAGCGCCGAGTGCCTGGTTCGATAATTTCATTTCAGTTTCCATATTAATCTCCTTTTTGAATTCGATAGCTATCACTATCAAAATGTTGTGTGGAAAATTCAAATAGCTCTGTATCTTCGAGAGCTAGCATTTGGTGTCGCAGACCCGTGTAAACGTGGAAGTTATCACCAGGGCCCAATATAATCTCTTCTGCTTCTTCTATATCGTCTTGTTCGGAATATCTTACTAAGATCTTTCCGGATTGTATATAAAAAACTTCATCCTTAAGTTCATGATGATGCCAAGAGCATCGTTTTCCTTTCACGAAATAAAGAAGTTTACCACAATATTTTTCGCAATTAACAATCCATTTTTCAAATCCCCAACCTTTAGGGACAAATTTCATTTCTAAAGAAGTCTTCATCTTTTATTCCTTTATCATCAATATAAATATCGCCTGCGGGTTTTCCCAAGAACAGGCTGTGAAATTTAACATTCCATTCGTTAAGTTGTTTGTGTGTTAAATCATAAAACGTTTCTATCGCCTTTCGAGGATCGTTTTCAAATCTACCCATACCTCGGGCCGTTTGAAAAATAATCGTGTGCCCTTCGTCATATAAATTATTTATTTCTCTTATTCTGTCTTTAAAGGGACAACATTTTTCATAATCATGAAAAATACCTTTTGTACAAATTGTACCATCAATATCAAATACATATGTCATTTTATGTTTTCCAATATACTTGTAGTGGAATAATTTCCTATTCTTTCAAAAAATTTTAATTGACCAACATATTCTTGTCCAACAACATCTTTATCTTTCCAATCAGAGCCGATTACCATAATATCTGGCTGCATCTCTCTTATTTTAGAACTCAGATCCTCGCGAGAATTAAATATCACCACTTCATCAACATAACGTACACATTGTAAGGCAAATTTTCTATCTTTTGCAGAATTAAATGGTCGCTTATTGCCTTTGTCTTTTTTTACTTTTTCATCTGAATCTATTCCCACAACAAGATAGTCTCCCAAAGCCTTTGCATATTTAAACATCTCAAAATGTCCTCTATGTAATATATCGAAACAGCCATTCGTCCAGACTAATTTCATATTACACTAACACCCTTCTTTTGAACCATTTTAGTTGCACATATATTGGCAAATTTAATTGATTCATCAATATCTTTTGTTTTTACATATTTGGCGACCAAGCCGGCAATAAATGTATCACCAGCACCGGACGTATCTTTTATTTCTACTTTTGGTACCGGATAAATATTTTCTTTGTGTTTGGCGCCATTCGGGCCAAGTGTAATTATCATTTTATTAACTAAATCCTTATTTAACATATGTCTTGTTCTTTCATACTCAAATTCATTTATTTTAATAAATTTAATATTGTTACACCATGGCCCTAAAATCTTTTTTGTATCTAAAAATGTAACTGAATGATTACTAGAAATATACTCTATATCTTGTTCTGATAAAAAGCCTTTATTATAATCAGATATAATAATCACATCATATTTTTCATACTCTATTTCTCTTATGTCGCTTTTTTCATATTCATTATCGTTTTCATCAATTCGAACAACAATGCAATTTGTTCTGTAATCAACACATCTTGTTTTTGAAATATTCGTCCAATTACTATTCGTATTTATCTCAACTTCGGCATCAGATAAAGAAGCAATATTATTAAATACATTCATGGCCATGCCTGCATTTTCTTTTTTAACGTTATTGCTTCTAAAAACAGGTACAGGTGCTTCGGGGCAAAGGCGCACACAATCACCATATTGGTAAACATCTTTGCAACTTTCACCGATCACAAGAATCTTCATTCCTCTCCCTTTACTACCTTGCAAATGAAATCAATATCTTCTTCTGTTAATTCAGGATAATTTGGCAAGAAAAATCCACACGAATGAATCCTATCGCTCATTTCATCACAAAATTCGTCGTACAAATCCGTCCAAAATGGATGGCGCCCCAAATTACCAGCGCTAAAAAGACGCGTTTCGATGCCATTTTCTACAAGTCTTGTAACAATCTCTCTGCGATGTTCCGTGTTATCGGCCAAGGCACCAAAAGATATCGATACCGGAACGTTTGCGCCCCACTGTTGAAACTCAACTACGCCCCCCAGTTTCTCCGCATAGAGGCGATGATTTTTGTTACGCTGGTCTGCAGCCCAATCAGCTTTTTGCACCTGTCTGATGCCCAGGAAAGCCTGCAGATCAGTAGATCTAAGGTTATAGCCGGGGACAAAAAACGTAAATGGACTGTGAAAATCATCAATCCCATATTTTGTCATCATGCTGTTATATGATTCTTTCGATATATCCTTTGCCCAACCATGTGAACGTAACATCAAAAGCATTTCATAAAGTGCTTTATTATTAGTATTAACCATTCCACCTTCAATAGTAGAAAGTTGGTGGCCAAAATAAAATGAAAACGAAGACATATCACCAATAGTGCCTACCATCGAACCATCAGCGTAAGAAGCCCCAAGGGCCGCACATGCATCTTCTAAAAGAATAAAGCCATATTTTCTTTTCAATTCCAAAAGTCGTTCTTTATAGTGAGGAACACCTAAAACCTGAACAAAAACAACAGCATCTGGGCGTTCTTTTTCGCATACAGCCTCTAATTGATCTAAGTCCATGCCGAAAGTGTCTTTATCCGCACCCACCATAATTGGCTGCAGTCCTAATTGAATTGCAGGGGCTATTGTCGTTACCCAACCAACAGATGGAACGGCAATTTTTTTATTCGGAATTCTTCCAGCTTGCAATGCCGTAGCAATCATCAATAAATTAGCCGAAGAGCCGGAATTATTAAATACAGCATACTTTGTGCCTATATAATTCGCCCAATCATTTTCTACTTGCCATGTTAATTTTCCCTTTGTAAGTCGGGGATAACTTTTTAACCAATCGCAAAGAGCATTTATGTCTTCATCATTAATCGTTTCTTTTGCTAGGGGGTACTTAATTTCCATTTTTTTATCCTTTATTTAATCGCTTCAACATTTAGACTCATAAGTTTCCCATTTACCTTGTCCATATGTGGCAAATATGCTTGACTATAATCATCTAAATAAAAATGTTCAGTATCTTGCCAGTTATATTTTCTAACATCTTTAAATCCTATCGATTTTAATTCCTTAGAAAGAGTATCAAAAGTCCAGCCATGGTAATGAAAATCAAAATCATATTTTTGACCACCATAAAAGAAGGCGCGAACTGTATCAAAATCACTTGTTAGCAAAAAATACTCACACGCGGCCTGGATGTCTGGAACAGAGAGTCGCAAGGTACCGCCGGCTCTAAGAGTTTTATGCCAACTAATCAAAACTTCTTTCCAAGTTAGTGGCTGAAATGGGAATGGCTGATTCGGAAAATGTTCTAAAACATGACATGCGTAAACTAAATCTACATTTTCAAATTTTTCATGAATTTTTGCGACATCGTAAATAACATCGGGGAATACATCTTTACGAGCATCTACATTAACAAAACCATGTATTTTGCGATTACCACATCCTAAATTTAATTTCATTGCTAAAGCCTCTCCATCCAATAATCAATCATTTCATCAATCATTATACCAAAAGTATACTCAAAGTTTAAATCAATAGCACTTTCAAGTTTTTTTGTACATCCCTTCAAGTCACGAAGCTCTGTCGGTCTAAAAAATTTAGAATCTTGAACAACATAATCTCTATAATCTAACTCTAAACGTCCGAATGCATATTCACATAACTCACGTACACTGTGTGACACACCAGTCGCACAAACAAAATCATTAGGCTCGTCTAATTGTAAAATTTGCCACATGATTTTAACATAATCTTTTGCATGTCCCCAGTCTCTTGTGCTGTCAAGATTTCCGAGTACTAATTGTTTTTGCAATCCTTTCTTAATTCTTACTGCCCCAATAGCTACTTTATTTGTAACAAAGTTAGCCCCTCGGCGTGGTGATTCATGATTAAACAAAATACCATTAGATGCAAACATTCCATATGATTCTCTGTAACATCTTATAAAACTATATGCAAGTAATTTTGAACATGCATAGGGACTCACAGGATTCATAGGAGTTGTTTCTCGCTGGAAACCATCGGAATCAATAGAGTTTCCGAACATTTCTGAACTGCTAGCTTGATAAATTTTTGCTTTAGAGTTGGTAAGCCTTATAACTTCTAAAAGATTTAAAACACCCCTTCCGACAGAATCCATCGTATAAATTGGCTGATCAAAGCTAACTCTAACGTGGCTTTGTGCAGCTAGATTATAAATTTCATCGGGACGTACTTTATTTATAACTGATAATAGCGATGCCATATCTGTCACATCTGCATGATAAAGATTATTCTTTATCTCGGGATAAATATGCTGGATTCTGGCCGTTTGATTTTCGGCAATAGAATTTCTTTTTAAAATACCATGTACCTCATAATCTTTTTCTAAAAGAAATTCACTTAAATAAGAACCATCTTGTCCATTGATTCCAGTAATTAATGCTTTCTTCATAATCTCACATTTGGATAATTTTCTTCAAACCATTGTGCTGTATTCTTCATGGCGATTCTCAAATCCGTATAAGAAAATACCGGCAAGACCTCATTAAATATTTTTTTATTCGTCGGTCTTCTTAATTGTCCATTCGGTTTATCAGCTAGCCATTTAACTTTATGATAATCAAAAGCATCACAAACTATTTGAACCAAATCTTTAATCTGTGTCTCTTTTTGTCCAGAAACAATAATCCGTCTGGGTAACTCAACTACATCTTCTAAAAGTTCTATGCAGACTCTGGCTACATCTTTGGCATATAAAAATTCTCGGTAGGGAGTACCGTCGCCCCAAACTTCTAATGGAGTATTATTTTTTTTAGCTAAAAAGCATTTATGCACCAAAGATGGGACTACATGCCCATCTTCAAGATTAAAATTATCATTTTCTCCAAATATATTTCCAGGAATAACAGAACAGAAATTAGTACCATATTGCTGCTCATATGCATATATTTGTACATCTACCATTCTCTTAGAATAGGCATATGAATAGTGGGCCGGATATGGCTCACCATCATGTAAAATATCTTCATGTAATTCAGAAGCTCCCGCAGGAAAGGCGCAAACTGACGAGAATGCCAACAACTTCTTTACATTGTAAAGATGTGCGTAATGAATCACAAAGCTGTTCATCAAAATATTGCAATAATACTGTTGTGCTGGGGTAGTGAGGTTACGACCAATGCCACCAACGCGAGCGGCTGTATGAATAACATGATCCGGCTTCGTTTCTTCGAAAAGCGCCTTTACGTCTTCTTCTTTGGTTAAATCGTGCTGTTTGTGGCTGGAGAAAACAAAGTTATAATGCGGATAATCTTGCTGTAGTTCTGCGACTGCAGATCCAACTAATCCCCCGGCGCCAGTTACTAAAACTGTTTCGCTCATTGTTTATCTCCAAATCTTCTTTTCCAAACAGGGGCACTCTTTATCCAATTGTAATAATCAATGCTTATTCTATCTGACTGATCTCTCATATACATTTCGAAAAATAAAGGCGCATCATTTGCGTGATAAGCTTGTTGAACGGGCACATGATCTCCCTCATTAGGATTCCAATCACATGTTAAAACCAAATTTGGTGAAAAATGAATTTTACTTCCATTTCTTTGTGCTCTAAACGATAAATCGTGTGTGTTCATATTCAAGTGTTCAAATCTACAATCAAAGCCACCAAGTTCTCTGAAGTAATCAAGCTTATACATTGCTAATAAATGAATTTTATAATCTTTGGGTACGCCGGGTAGTCGTAAATCCGGGTGAGTCCAGGCAGTCCAATAGTTATCGTCCGGACATTTTCCGCTAATTCCGCGGCCTTCTGCATATTTTACAATTACAATATCTTTATATGGTAATAATTCATGTGTTTCGATGCATTCTTTAATAGAATCTTTCAAAAAATATCCATCATCTGATGCCCACATCATTAATTCACCTTCTGCTAATGCTGTTGCAATCTGTCCGCAACGAGAAGGAGTTCCGTAATCTTTAAAAAATTTAAAATTATCTTTTTCTACTAATTCTGGTGGCGGATCATTTGGTCCAACAAGTACCATTTCCCATGTATAATCTGATCCGACTGCTGCCGCGGCTGTGTCATATAATCTTTGCCATAAATGTGTTCGATGGGCTGGTAGGCAAATCGATAAATCATAATGATGCATTATTCAAATCTCCTTTTCCAGATAGATGATGCATTCTTCCAATTGTTTAATTTTAATCTTGGATTTATATTTATTGTCCAATTTGAATCTCTATATCTTTTTTGCAAAAGTGGTTCATCATGTTGATGTTGACAAACGAAAATTGGCATATGATCACCAGTTCCTCCTGGCATATGATCGCACGTAAAAAGTGGAATCTGGGCCATTTTTACATTTGCGCCCGAATATTGTGCCCTAATTGCCATGTCGGCATGGGAAGCCCAGGTGCCCTCATAAGAGCAATCCCAACCACCTAATTGATTAAAAA
>Ga0209434_1000223_pt1 | contig 29078 bp, 37 predicted proteins | sample ETNvirnome_2_300_FD_184068 | JGI IMG/M metagenome (GOLD analysis project Ga0209434, IMG submission 184068) | Marine viral communities from the Pacific Ocean - ETNP_2_300 (SPAdes) (version 2) | ecosystem: Environmental > Aquatic > Marine > Oceanic | place: Pacific Ocean | collected 2013-06-22 | reverse complement strand
TGCCTTCCCCTCCGATGGCATCGACCCGTCCAAGGTCTCGGTCTCGGAACACGATCTTGGCTAGGTCTTTGCACGCCTGGGCGATCAGGGGTTCATAGTCGTACCGGTAGACAGTCGCTCCACCGCTATGCGTTGCCCCTGTCGTGCCATTACAGGCACGCTCTGCCGTGAGGGTATTGCCTGAAATCGCCGTGATGTACATCTGCTCGGCATCGACCAGGATCGTCATTGCCGCACTCAGATCGGTGGCAGATGTTACCGACACGGACGTGGCGGTTGTTGACGTGATAGCGTCTGAGGTCGTGACGCTGATCGTGTCAGCGGTGTACCCCCATTGACCGTTGATCAGCAAGGTCTGTTGCCCAGCTGACAGGGTGTTGGACGTGTCCTCGTTCATCTGGAAGATTGTCTTGGGGGCGGAGTTGTACGGGAGCAGCCAATAGTCGGCCCCATAACCCTCTGAGAGCGTCGTATTGTCGGTTCTGGCAGTTTGCCCATAGGCGGTGACCGTTGTGGCGCTTATAAGCCAGCCATCCAATGGGATCACGTTCACCAGCGTTTCGGCATTACCGATCTCTCCAGCTGGTGTGCCATAGACCGAATACTGATACGTGTGCCGCAGGTTGCCCCTCCCGATGTCGTAGTATCGGGATTCTGTGAGCGGCCCAAAAGCCCCACCACCGCAATAGTCGTCTATGCGCCGTGACTCAGCCTCAAGGATCAACCGCAAGGACGCCCCATCAGAGGTCCAGCCTGATGAGTAGCTAGTACCCGACAGGTAATCTCTCAGGTCGTCCGTGCTGGTGTAGGTGTGGCGGGTTGCCACTATTTGTTCTCCTCAGTCTTGGACCGCTTGTTTGCCTTTGCCTTGGAGACCTTGAAGTAATCCGGGTATCGCTCCAGGGTGGCAGCCGGGACGTCATAGGTCTGCCCCAGCTGATAAACCTCCCCGGTGGCACTGAACGTCACATTGACCAAGCTCTTTGCTCTCGCCATAAAATCCTCCCAGCCTGGGGGGTGGGGCCGAAGCCCCACCCCCTGCTTGCTCTACTATGCCGCTCTTGGAATCTTGAAGGCCGAGCTGAGACCGACCTGGCCGTCACCCCGCCTGCTGGCGAAGAAACCGACCTGGTCATTTTCCATGTAGAGGCTGTCATTCCGACGGATCGTGAAACCGATCCTGTCGAAAATGTAGTACTGCCTCATGTCGCCGAAGATGGCGATCTTCTCGGTGCTGGTGATCGTTGCACCCAACCCGCTTGTGACATCGGTGTCCACCACTGGGCGGCCAAGGATGAACGCACTAGGCGCAGTGTCAATGCGAGGGATTCCAGTCACCCCGGCGCCCGTCACCTGAATCTGGTTGATGAGCGAGTTGATCGCTGATTTCATCACCCAGGTGGCGTTCGCTCTGAACTGGGCTTCCAGCAGGTAGTACGTGCCGATCAGGTCGGCCGTCACCACGGCGGATGACCCTGCCATAGTGTAGAACGCAACGGCAGCGTCGCTCATTATCCCACCGTACTGGGTGGAGTCGTTGCCGCTGATGATCCCCACGTCTTCAAACCGCCCAGCACTTTCCATGAAAATCTGGCTGAGCAGGGAGGGGAGGTTGACCGCACTGTCGTCCAGGAGTTCCCTGGTGACCTTGACCAAGCCACCGGACTTCTCCAGGCTGAACGAAACCTGCCCGACGGTGGGCGTCTGGTCGGAGTACGACGCCTCTTCTGCTATCGCTGCCCAGGTGGCCGACCCAAGGGTGGGGACGTAGCCGTCCTTGGAAGACACCCTGATCACCGTGCAGAGCGGGCGCAGCTGAGAACCTGGAACTCCGGGATCGTGAATCGTCTGATTTATGAACTCTTCTGGAACGAAGAAGCCCCCTTCGGCGTCCGTGTCCTCTTGCATGGCCTTCACCTCATCAGGTGTGGCCGTCTTCCAAAACATGTCATCGCTGGAGGAGCGGAGCCATTTCACAAACGTGTCCGTCTGAAACTGAGCTTCTTCCTTCTGCGTGTGGCCCATCTTTTCCTGGACCCAGACCGGCTGCGACATCGCCGGGAGACCCTTCACCCAGCTGGCAGGCTTGTAGGACGCCTTGTTCTGTGCGCCCTGATCGTCGGGGTCGTAGACCGCAACATCCTTGGACGCTATCGGGACGGTATTGGCTGGCGTGCTGAACTCACCCTTGAGCTTCTTCAGCTGGGACGCCGCCTGATCGATGGAGTCAGCCTTGGTCATCTGACCCTGGGCGTCCTCCACCATCCGCTCGAACTGCTCGATCTCGCCGTCCGCAAGCGCCGTCTCTGCTTGAGTAAGCAGCGCCCCGGCCTCTTCTCTAATCTTCCCAGTATTCACGATTTAAACTCCTTCTTGGCTTGCGCCAGTTTTAGTTTTAACTGCGTCAGTTTTAACCTGGCAACCCCGTAGTCATGCTTGACCACGTTGTCCGTGCCAGGGGCGGCATCCTGGGCCGTGCCTGGGGCAGACTGGGCTTTGTCTAGCTCGGCGGGTTCAAGGTCGGCATCCTCGGGGATGTCGGCCCCACCCATGGCTGAGGGGGCGCCACTGGTCGAGGTATCGTGACCAGGGATGGCATCCTTCTCAGCTGCTTTCGCACTGATGGTCTGGGTGTAGGGGGATGCGCCCCGAATGACCGTGCTGGCCTCAACCCAGTCGAGGTCTTCAATCACACGGACTGACATGCCGTCGATGGTCTCGATCTTGGAACCGTTGGGCCGCATGTTGAAGCCCACGCTCCACTCCCTGACGAAATCCCCGGCCACGTTACTGAACGCCTCACGCCCTGCCTGGGTCTCCATGTTCATCTGCATCGTGGCGTGGAGCCGGTGGATCCGGGAGCCGTCGGCACCTGCCACAGCTCGAGCCGTCAGGACTTTCCCGACGACCTCGCTCTGATCGTGAGAGGCCAGGACCGGGATGGGCAACGACCCCAGCGAATTGTCGAACGCCGCCTTGGATATGATGTCCCCATCCGAGTCGATCACCTCCATCGTGTTTACGTATGCCTCGATGATGCCTGCCTTGGCGTCGAGGATCTTGGTGGCGCTGCCGTGACTAATCTTGGTTTCCATCGCTGTTTCCATCGCTACCCCCTGTAGTTGCTAGGCATCGGCATCCACGACAGGGTGCCGTTCGGGTGATCCATGATGTTCTCAGCATCCTCGGTGCGATACACCGTGCCGTTCCGCTGGGCGCAGGTGTAGCCATAGGGGTCTTCAGGCGGGACGGAGGTGTCACCCCTGTCGCCGTCAATGTCCACAGCTGAGACGAAGTTGAAACCCTGGTCTCTATAGAGCCGGGTCGAGGTCATGTTTTGCGAGCGCATGACCTCGGTTCTGGCAATCAGCTTTGCTCTAACCTTGGTTTCTGACATCAGGGACCGGACCCCTGGGAAATTCTCCTTCGGAACACCCCTCGCCAGCTGCTCAACCGTGTAGCCTCGAGTCATGGCGGTCTCGATGGCTTTCTGGAGGTATTTCTTGGTGGTGGAATGGATCATGTTTGCCCGCCCGTTCACCGTGGTCAGGATGCCCGTCACAACTGGGGAGTCGTCCGCCCATTGCACGGCTCCCACAACCCCAGAGTCGTCTATGACCTGGTAGGTTCCCCGTGTCACTCTCATGTAGCTGTTCCGCAGGATGTCAGCCAGCTCGTTCGTTGCTCCCGGTGGGAGAAACTCGTCGGCGCTCCCAGGAAGATCCTTGACCTCTTCCGCTCCCTGGGATCGCTCCATCAACCGGCCAAGGATTCCGCTGACCCTGTCTCTGAGTCTGCGATAGTGCCTGTCCAGCTGGGGTTCCAGTACCAGCACCTCGGCCTCTCTGGTTTCCAGCAACTGGTCATTCATCCGCATAGCACGGTCTGAGGGCTGGGGGGCTTTTAACTCCTTCGCATCCTGGGCAGCTGGCAAGCTCATGTCGGGCTTGTTATCAGTTCCAAAGGACACCCCGGCGGCGATGAACGCCTCGCCGCTGTCGACGGCTGGCTGCCCGACATATCCCCTCGCCTCGTTCAGCGTGATGACACCGGCCTGGTAGAGCATTGAGATTCGGGTGGCCTGTTCGTTGCTGTCGTCCAACGGACTCAGCACCGCACTGAAGTCGACAGCCAGGGCGTAATCAGAGCCGAACTCTGGGGCCATCGCATTGTTGAGGAAGCGGATGATCCTCGAGATGAGTGGTTCGACGGTCTCGCTATGGAAAGACAGCCGAGCCTCTTTGTAATTTGAATATGTAGAACGTGCCAACCCCACGTTGGCGCTGATTATGATCGGCGGGACGCCGAAGACCGAGCAGATTCTCGTCTCAGTCAGGTAGTGCAGGCCCGTCAAGTCCATGTCTTTCGGAGCTGATGCCATTGCCTGATACTCGGCGTCTTCGTCCAGGATCGCCACCCGGTGCATGTTATTTGTGCCGCCGAAAGTCGACCGCCACCTGGACCGGATCACCCCGGCCTCTTCAGCTGAGTTGATCCTCTTTTTGACCTTCAATAGTCCTGACGGAACACCGGCATTCTGGAAGTAGACCTTGGCAAAGTCAGTCATCGCCAAGTCGAGGTTGACGATCCGTGACAGCACCGACAGGGGGGACAGGCCGTATACGTCCCCGCTGGGGTTGGGGAACGCCATATGGGCGATGTTCTCGGTTGGTATCTCGTAGTCACGCCCGTCGATGGTGTAGCGGTAGGTGTGGCGCTGCATGTCCCCCGGCTTGATTGAGATGCGATCAGGGCGCAGCAGCCAGAGGTTGATGACCCTGTTAGACCGGTCTCGCTCCTTGAGGACGTAGACGTTGCCGGAGACGTAGAGGTGAGTAACGAACTTCTCGGTCCAGCTGTACATGTCGTCCTGGCTGTTGGGACGAGCGAAGAGCTGGCCGAGCGGAGTGGTGGCCGGGTCAGCCTCATTGAGACCGTTGGCCTTGTTACGCTGGACGTAATAGCGGGGCGAGGCAGCGGCGGTGGCTAACTCTCGGATACAGGCATGGACGATCTCATTCTTGCCATACCCTTCAGAGGCAAAATTCTCGTAGTTGGCTGTGGGGTATTGTGCGCCAGAGACATCAGGGACGAGCGGGATAGTAGCAGAAACTGTCTCAGTTTCTTGCTTGGCAAACCTGTCCCAAAACGCCAATAGTGGCCTCCTCCGACTTCGGGCTTGCAAAGCCTCGGACACTGTGTCGGATCAGGCCACTGATATGGACGATATCACGCCCGGTCATATTGCGTCAATCTGCTGTACGAAATGACACCCGCACCTGCAATCGCCACCACGACAGTCAGTCAGCCTCGTTGCGGGTCTTGCAGCGGGAGCAGACGATCACCGTGCCAGGAGTAGCCTTCTCTGCCAGCAGCTTCCCGCAAGCCTCGCAGCGCAGCTCCTTGGTCACCATACCCCCACCCCCACTGTGTCATGGCTGCCGTAGACCGCCATTGCCAGGGCGTCAGCCTCATCTGGGGATCGGCTCATCTTGCTCTTCGACTCGAGCTGAAGCCGCTTGTCGGACTGGATCACGTATCGCCTGCTGGTTAGCTGGCCGATCAGATTGTCATCATTCGGCAGCTTCCCGCCGTCCATCACCCACTCCCGCACCAGCCACCAGGACTCGGTCACCCGATTGGCGAACCTGTCGGAAGCCCTCGCCTTCTCCCCACCCTTGAAGGCTACCAGGGCAGTGTCACCGATCCCCACCTCTCGGAGCCTGTCGGTCACTCCACCGCCGAGGCCGGTGTCGTCGATCACCAGGGTGTCGACCTGGTGGTCCTCGCAGTACCTCCCCAGCCACCCAGCTATCGCCATCAAGTCCTGCCCCTGGATCTTCAGGATTACCTCCGCCACGTCGCCTTGCTTTCTAACCATGACTGTCTGGTCCCGTCCGAACCGGGCCACGTCGCAGCTGACCACCACCTCACCTTCCGGCTTAACTTCTCGAGCCACTGACTCTTGAGCCAGCCAGAGCGGGAGGAGTGAGTCCTCCAGCTCTCCTGGGAACTCCCCCAGGACGGCGCCCTTGTACATGGGTGACTCTTCACCCCACTCCATTGCCCGATCCTTCACGTCCTCCAGGGTGACCATCCCTGGCACCACAACATGACCGGCCTCGAGGTTAGGAGTATCGAAAGCCGAGATGTTGAAGGTCCGCCAGCTGCCACGGTTCATGTGATGCGAGGCGTAGAACGGGCCAGTGGTGGCAAACGGGTTGCCGACGAGGATGAGGGTCTGAGGGTTCAGCCGGTAAAGTGCGCTGATGGAATCCTCGTCCATAGCGTGAGCTTCTGTGACGAGGACCATGAGGTGGGGAGAATGGAAGCCCTGAAGGTTCCAGGGCCGGTCAGTCGAGAAGCCCACGATAAACGTGGTCTCGTCCAGCTCCCAGCGTGGAGATTCAAAGAGGCGCCCGCCGAGCGGGATAGCAGCTGTCCTGTAGGCAGCTCGGAGTTCATTGAACACCACGTCGTCAACCTGTCGGTAGGTCGGCCCAGTCACCACGACCTTGGCAGGGTAGTGAGCTGTGACCCACCACAATGCCAACCTCGCAGCCAGCCAGTCCTTGCCGGAGCCATTGCAGCCCACGACAGAGATGCGCCTCGAGACTCGAGCCGCTTCTGCGATCTCAATCTGTTTGCTGTATGGCCTAGCCCCCAGCGCCCCCTTCAGGTAGAGCGTCGGGCTGGCTGCCATTGACTGAGCCAGTTGGACCAGTTCCGTATTGACCGTTGCCATTTGCTATTGCCCTCGCCAGTTCCATCAAGCCGAGGCTCTCACCGACCTGGACGTTCTGGGTCATGGAGATCAACGGCCGATCGGGGATGATGCCGTTGATCTGATCGATCCTTGCCATTATCGCCAGCACCATACGGGTAGCCTCGGCATCCCCCTGCATTGCCAGGAGCCACCATCGTGACAGCAGCGCCATATACCGCTCCATTTGGAGCGCCCGCACCGAGTCCGCTGTCCTCGTGGCAGAGCGGGCCAGGTCACCAAGGATACGCTTTACATCCCGGTTGACCAGACTCCTTGCCACGCCCAGCGCCTCGGCTATTTCCTTCTCTGTACGGCCCGCCTTAGTTAGCTCGAGCATCTTATAACGCCGGGTCTCAGCGGTGACCCTCATGGCCTTGGTCGGGTTAAGTCCAGGCTGCTTACGTGTCGGCATTAGACCTTCACCGCCTTCTCGCCGGTGTAGTCCTCCCGCTGCTTGATCGCCACCTCGCAATACCTCGGCTCAATCTTCATGGCCGCACCTCCGTGTTATCTATGGCGTCTATGATCTCGCCGGTCACTCTGTCCACGTCCTCGACAGCGCAGAACATCACCATCCCAACCTCAGTGGTAATGTTCCACCATCCCGGAGGTGCTTCGTAAGTGAAATGTGTCCCGCCCATAACGTCGGCGATACCCGTGGGAAGTGCCTCCTCCTCAGCCCCGCACCGGGCGCACCGAAAGGTCTTCGGGGTGTCCGCTCCCATGACTGCTACCTCCTATGCACTCACCGGCGTCACTGTGATCGTCACCCGACTCTCAGCTACAGTCTTCACCTTCTGGTGAGCCATTTCATACCTTACCACCACGTCCGGTGAGTCATCCAAAAGTATGCCCGCATCCACCATCCCGTCCAGGTAAGCAGCTGCCTGACACGCCAAACCCTCATAGTCCAAAGGGGTTCGAGCATGGTACTGGGTGATCTCTACAGTCGCTCTCGCTGGAGTCTCCCAGTCATCAGGCTTCTCTACCAGGGACAAGATGAAGGCATCCTCTCTGGCCTTCTTCGACAGCTTGCTCAAGGTCTGCCAGTGCGTGGACCTCAGCCGGTTCTTTGACAGCCGTGCGTCGGGCATCACCTCAATCGTCACTGACTGCAATGTCGATACCTCTTTTCTTCCAGCTCTCTCTTCTTCTACCAGCCCCCTTTAGGGGGCTGGTAGAAGAGGCTTCTTATCTTCTTATTCCCCTGCGATATTCTCGTAGCTGTTAACTGTTAACCAGGAGGCCGTTAACATCTGTTAACTGTTAACCGGGCGGGTGTTAACAGTTGACAGTTCGGAGAACCAGGTGAGGTCTGGACTGTTCTGCCAGGCAAGGCCGTTGTCCTCGGCTATCTCACGCATTGTCATCCATACGTCCGGTAGGCCATAGTCCTTGACCGTGTCTGTCGTGACGATCCAGCCGTCATATCCCTTGAACTCATTCCCGCCCCCACAGAGGCGGCACGGGATCTGCATGGCGTTGAGTAAGCCCCGCACGTCCCCCCAGCGCCCGCTATCGTACGCCCAGACCACAGTCTGGCAGGCTAGGCAGTAGACCATTGTTCCTGCGTTCATCTCACTCCCTTGATTTCGCTTACCATATGCGGGTACTGGCGACTATAACATCGCCAATGCCCACCCGAATCGGGGTATCCCCTACGCTGAACCATCATCCCCGAATGGGCTGGCGAGGTCTCTAATACCTCTGTCATGGCCGAGGTCGATTGTGTTGAGGTCGCTGTGCCTCTCCTCCCGGCATGGGCAGTCGCAGCTTATTGTCTCGATTAGCGCTGCCCAGCAGCGATGCTGATCGGCCAGACTATTTCTCTGGTCCCAACATCGCTCACAAACCCTCAAATACGCTATTCCCATCTTTTAGCCCCTAACACCGCAGCCGACAGTTCCATCATCGTCTCCCGCTTCGATTTCTCTACAGCTCGAGACTCTTCTGTCGACATTCGCCGCTTGCCAGTTTTCGTGCGGTTGGAGACGGCCAGCCAGTGACCGGAGGAGCGGTCTCCTGGGTCCAAGGAATTCCACATCTCACGTCGAGCGCCGCACGAGCAGACTCCGACAGCGATTGGGCCGTTGGGCGGCGGCAAACGGAATCGATGGGTGTGCAGAGCGGTCAACAGCCCTCGCTCAGTTGCTTTCATCTCACTCTTTCCCTTGGCCCATCTGCTCAGCGACCATCTGCCGCTTCCTTGCCCGACGCTGGTGGACATCGGGGGACTCTGCCATAAACGGGGCCACCGGCATACCGGTGTCCCCGTGATCCCTGGAGGTTAGCCACTGCCTGGTTCGGCGCAGGGTCTCCGGTGCCGTTGGCCCAGGGGTGGCCGTGAACCAATCAGCGAAGGCCATGAGCGCATCCTCCCCCAACACGGCGCCCAGACCCTCATAGGTGATCCAGTATTTCATGATCAGGTAGGGGTCGTCGTCGGCGATACGTTGGTCCATCCCATCTCCCCACAGCCACCAAACACGTTCGGCGAACGGCTTGATCCACTCTGGCACCCCTTCAAACACGGGCCGGGGCTTCCCGAACATGTCGTCCTGAAACGTGATTTCCATCAGATATCTCCTTCTAGGTTTTGGGGTCCAGCCCCGTTCAAATACTGGTCCAACATCTTGCGACTCACAACAATGCGACGGCCCAGGTATAGCGCACCAGGCAGCTCGCCCCTCCTTGCCAACTCATACGCCAGGTTCCTCCCGATACCCAGAATGTGGGCAGCTTCATGTACCCTCATGGTTGCCGGTTCTTGGGCGTCAACTGCCATGATGGCCCCCTTCTGGCTTCTGAGCTGGAGCCAGCCGAGTTTCCCAACTCAGGTCGAACCGCAGCCCGAAGATCCAGACATAGACGTGCTGCCTCGATGCGAACCAGCTGCCATCCAAGCCTTGCTTCGGTCTACGAGGTCGACGCCAGAATATACCGAGGCCGCCGTTCATCCGGTGGCCCTTGAGGCGGTCACGCTCCAGTTGCACCAATCTTTTATTCATATTTCTCCCTCTCACCAGTCCACTTCTGACGGTTCCCATTTGCCGTTGACAGCTGCGAACCGGTCATCCCTCGACAGTGTCGATGCCAATGTCCTCTTGTTGAGATCCATCAGGTCTGCGAGTTCCTCAGTCCCTAGAGGCCCCTGCTCGTCGATGAGTATGTGCGCCCGGTCGCCATAGGGCAGCCCTGCCACCAGTTCAGCGTTCGCCCTGACGTCGAGTGGTTCGATGCTGGCCGGTCCCCAGGACATACGGAATGCCAGTGGGTCTCTGAGCGCCCCCATATTGGTCTTGCGGTGGTGGAGCATCACATCTGAGTAGTTCGAGTTTTTCTTCTTGGATGCCTTCAGCTCGTATGTGTCCCTGGCCCTGGCAGTCCAGAAAACCGAGCCGAAGGGCGTTGCGTAATTGGTCTTGCTGGCGTCCTGGGATGCCTTGGTCATGTGGGCGATGATGATGACTGAGAGAGGGTCCTCGTCAGCCTTCAATGCCCTGAGAGCCGAGTAAAAGGTCTCGGTGGCCTGTCCTGACTCTGCCTCTCCCCCACAAGCAGGGTTGGCACTGTCGACCAGGAGGACCCCCACATTGAAGGCTGCGATCTCTTCCGAAAGGCTCTCTATGCTGTCACTAAGAGGGCCGACCATCTGCTTGTAATACACCAGCCCCGACCTTCTCAGCCCAGGCTGGTCTGGATCGGGCCACTCCCCTGCATTCACGCCGAGAGAATCAAGGATCTCCTTGCTCCGCCAGTGGGCAAGGCTCTGATTGGTCTCCCAATCGAGCCACATGGAGTTCTTCTGCTCCGCTGCAAGATTGGCAAAGGGCCGTCCCAGATGGGTCGCTGTCAGCAGGTTCAGCCCAAACAAGCTCTTACCTATGCCGGGAGGCCCAAAGATGATCGCCGGGGTCCCCTCCCATAGCACGTTTTGGATCAGCTCTCTGGCTGGTGCCGGTGGATCGATGAGACCCAGAGGCACGGCCGGTTGCCCAGCTGCATGAGCGTCCTGCACCAGCGCAGATGCTTGGGTGAGTCTCTGCCTCCAGTCACCCCTCTCCGAGATGTCGTTCAACTCTGAGATGACTGATCGCCAGGTCTTCGATATGGATGTCCGAAACGGCCCGAGCAGCAAAGACCCGCCCAGCTCGGTGTAGTCCATTATCTTCACGAAAGCATCGACGTTCTTGTCCCGATGGACATAGAGCCGGGAGAACTTCATCTCGACGCCCTCGCCCCATTTAACCGTGTAGGTCATACCATCCATAGACAGCTTGGGGATGGACAGCACAGGATCGGTCGTCATAGTGGCGTCCCTCCCTTCCTCTGCCGGGGTTTGGGTGCCGAAGGCGGAGCCTGCTCCCTCATGGCCTTCTGCACCTCTTGTCTGACTATCGCCACTATATGCTCCTCGAGGTCAATCTCGTCTCTCCGAGGGAGTCCGCGGTGGACATCATTGAAGCTGAGAGGACCCATCCTTCTCCCCATCACCTCAGAACGCTCAAGGGCATCTCTCCTGAGACAGATGCCCAGAGCGTTGATCCGGTAGTCATGGAGGTTGCAGTAGGACTCAGAGCAGTGAAGAGTCTCTGGGGTACTTTCTACCATGAGTCAGCCCCCTCTGAGTCGGGTGACCCGCCACCGAGTGCCGACAGTAGGAACTCGGCAAGCCCGTGGATGGTGTTTCCCTTTCTGCCTAGATACTGCCTCGAGTCGTCATATCCTGCCTTCTGGAGAGGAACGAGAAGTTCTTCTCTGGGCCAGCCCATCGTCTCAACCCACTTCTGGAGGTCGTCTCTATTCTTGAGTCCCCTGATCTGGCTGCCGTAAGGCTCCTCAATGTCAGGTATATCCAGGACTCCGTCGTTGCGTAGTTCGTGATTCTTTTCAGGTTTCGCAGCTTCCTTTTCAGCCCTGGTGATGACTGCCCCTGCCTCTTGTGCAGCACCTACCATGCCACCACCAAGACGAGCTGCCAGCCTGTGGTTCAGCCAGCTGGCGACAGGCTCTGCCTCGACTAAGACCACTCCCATGTCCTTGTATAGATTCCCGCCTTCTGCGGCGCCGTGGGTCAGGACCATCCTGATGGCTTCCCGATCGTTGATGGTCTCCTGGTCTATGCGGTACCTCATGTTGCCGTCGACAAAGACAGTGGCCCCATTCCTCGAACCGTCGACAGCTGGAGTCGAGGCCGTCAGTGGCTCGACCTCCAGGCACTCCCAATCGAGCTGCCAGGGCTTCTCTTCTCCAGTCACCTCTTGGCTCTCGTTATCTGAGAACGATCCCTGCTTCATCCAGTATTGGCTGCGCCTCTTGTGGCGTAGAGTCGCCAGCAGCATCGCTCCCATCTCAGGCGCCGGTCCCTTCTGGCGCCAGTCGATGAACTTGAACTCTTTTTTGCCCATCGCCGGGATGTCGAGATCGAGCGAGATGCCATAGCTTCCGCTGTTGATCTTCAACACCTTCACCTGGGTCTGCACGTTCTCTCCTGGTACGATCTGGATCATCTGGGGTCTCCTTCCTCTTCCTTGTTCTTGATCATGACTTTCGGGCGGCCTGGGATCTTCGCAGCTTCGATGATCGAGGCATGCTCTGAACCATAGGATGAGAGCTTCTTGGCCTTGGTCATGTTCCACTTCTCGCCGAACTTCACCACCTTCTCCCCTGCTGGTTCGTAGCAGTCCTTGAGGAGATTCGGGTCTATGACCTCCCGAAGTCCTGCAAGCACGTTGTAGTCATAGGTGACCGGGATGGTCACCTTGACTGTATGGCCCTCGGTGTCTGCTATGGTTGCCCCTCTCTCCTCCATCACCTCGACGATCCTCTTCTCTAGGAGCCAAATGGCTTGCTCGAGGTTGCCGATGCGATCCCTTGTGTCCTTCAATGCCTCTGCGAGATCGTCCAGCTCCAACTCCATCACTTCATTCCACCCTTCCACTTGCATTGCCTTCCTCTTTTCTCGGTCTTCCGACCGGTAACTTCTCACGCTTGAATGGGTATGGAATCATCCATACCTGACCGCCAGGAACATCCATCAAGACGCACTCACCGAGGACTCCCTTCTCCCTCAGTTCATGAATCCGCTGACGACTCAGCCCAAAGTGTCTGCGGGCCTCATCGACTGTTCCCCACTTACCGAATGGCATCACTTACCACCCCCTTCCTGTTTGATCGCTCTCATGTGTTCCATCATCGCCGCATAATCAGCTGCCACGTCCCTCTCGAGCCTGGACCGTTGGCCGTTTCGTTTGCTCCTCTGTTTCTTCCGACGGCTCTTCTTGTGGCGCTGCTCCTCGTGATTCTTCCAGAGTTCCACCTCTTCAGGCCAGCTAATCTTCATCAAAAAATCCTTCCTCTGCCAAGCGTATGGAAAGCGAGAGCGCATGTGATCGGTACAACTCCGTTCCCAACTGCTCTGAGGCGTTTGTCCACCCCGGTGGCAGACCCATCAACCACTCTGCGAACTCGGCTCGGAGGCGTCGACAGGTCGGGCTGCACTCCGTGTCCTTCCTTGCAATAGGTGGGACTGAGCTGGGGCCATCTGGAGAGAACCCACTCCCATCCTCTTGAGTCGTTGGGTCCAGGCGGGAAGAGTGGGAAGCTGCCTCTAGGCTCAGAGGGTTCCCCCCCTGGGCATACTTCTTCTTCCTCATGGCCGCCGAGTCCTGTGTCACTGTCGGCCACCACCTCACCTCCGTCGCCAACTTGGCCTGGAGTATGCGTCCTGTCTGCTTGTTGTAGAGTTTCGCTCCCTTCCGTTCCAAGTCCACTGATATCTCCCCCTGAGATCCGTCGCTGCTCGGTGTCGGCCAGTTCGTTGTCAACGCCGCTGCTTGGAGATCGCCCCTGTCGTGCTGTCTTGGCAATCCCATGTGATCCACCGCTGCCCTCGGAGTCGGCCAGCTCGTTGCCTTCTCCCTGAGATTCGGGCCGTATCCCTCGCCGCTGTAGTTGCTGTCCGGTGTCGGCCACTGGCTGGGATGCATCTCTGGCTGAACGAACTCTCTCAGGTTGTCCGGGGTTGTTCTCCCTGTCCTCGCCCCTGTCGTGAATCTCTCCCTGTTGGCCTCTTCCGATCGGGGCGGCAAGGTGTCCATCGTCTGAGGAGAGGGCCAGTTCATCGAGGTAGTCGGCAAGGTGTCGTGGTGTCCCTCGCCTTTGTAGTCTCGTCCCCTCGGAGTAGGCCAGGATGAAGAGCCTCTGACGTCTCTGCGGTGCGCCGCCGTCAACGCCCGCTGAGAATAGACCCTCCGTAACCACGTAACCCATCTGGACCAGTTCGGGCCTGATCGTGTCGAAATAATAGGGGAGGATTCCGGGGACGTTCTCCAAAAAGACGACTGATGGCCTAACGCCTCGTATGATCCTAACGACTGAGGGCCAGAGATTTCTGGGGTCTTCTGTTCCCTTCTGGAGTCCTGCGACGCTAAATGGCTGACAAGGGAAGCCGCCTTGCACGATGTCCACACGGTCACGGAAGAGGTCAGTTGGGAAGTTGGTGAGGTCAGACCATATAGGCGCCTCATCGATGAGTTCTTGGTCCATAAGGTTGACCAGGATTTCGCAGACCTCGACTCCGATTTCCACATAGCAAAGCGTTCTAGTTCTGACAGCTTCTCTGAGGGCAATTTCAATGCCCCCATATCCACTACAGAGGGATATGGATGTATACTCTTCGGTACATGTATCCACATGATTGCTCACTCCTTGGCTCACAGCTGTGCCTCTCTCATATCCCACCCTGCCCTGCCTCATAGCTTCCCACTGCCTTGAGATGCTCACAAGGCTCCTTGGTGTTGTTCACGAAAGACCCACACTTCTCACAAGCCCACCATCCACCTCTTCCCTGATAGAAATGCACTGCGACCCCAGAAGCCTGACTCGTCCAAAAGCCCACAATGCTGTCATTCACGAGCCATGTCCCTGCCACTGGGCAGGACACTACCTTCCTCTCCATAAGTCTCTCCTTCCTCTCTTCAGAGACCATGTTGAACCACCAAAACAAAATGAGCCACCAAGTTATCTTGGTGGCTCAAGATGATCTCTGAAACTATGTGAGGTCTAAACTGAGGTCAGGCTCTGCTATAGGCTCTCCTTGCTGCTTGTTTGGCTTGTCTGGCTACTTACGTGGGCAAGGAGTGGCACCAGTCCACCAACCCTTGCTGATGGCAAGGTGAGTGGCCTTGGCTCCAAGGTCTGCAATCCTGTGGACATAGTCACCAGTGTGGGGAAGATGGTCAATCTCTCCCTCATGAGCCAACTCGTGGATGATGAGAGAGGTCTGCTCCCATGAAGGAGAGTCATTCTCCATCTGGAACCAGTCCTTCCCTAGAGTGTCCACCACGAAATCCAGAGTCCTGTTGCCATACTGAGCCAGTCTCTGATGCTCTCTAGCCAGTCCCTTCATCTTGATGAATCTGATTGAGCATCTGAAGCCTATGAGTTGCTCGCAGAGCCACTCAGCATAGTCTCCCACCAGATGCATTTCAGTGGTGATGTCCTTGCCATCCAAGACCTTGAGTTCGCCACTGTCACCAGTCTTGACTCCATAGCCTTCCTTGGCAGTGAGCAAGCCAACAGCCTTGAACCTGTCCCTCTCAACCTTGGAGAGGGTTCTTGGCTTGATCAAGTCCATGCCAGAGGCATGTGCCATCTCATTGGCTTGGATGTCATTTGACCAGAGGACTGCATTCTCTCCCAGTTTGGTCTTCATGACCTTCTCAACCACCTCATCAGAGGTGTCATCATCCTCAACAGCCATCTGAACCCAACTCTCTGACGCCTCTGACTGGTCAAGGTCATCAGCCACCACTGAGAGGACGTGAGAGTAAACATCTTGAAGGTATCTGGCAGTCACTGTGTCCCTATTTGGTGGCATGGGAACTTTCTGTTGGATGTCTACGTCATAAGGCATATCCAAGGGTTGAATGGTGATGCCCATCTCGTAGATATGGCCTTCTCCATTGCGTGGCTCAAAGATGTCAATCTTGGTCTTCCTGTAGGAATACCTGAGTGGCTGACCAATGCCAGTTGCGAGGACTGTGTGGAGGATGCCTTCAGCCACTCCCACCTTCTTGCGTGGCTCAACCACCTTGCCATTGATCGTGTAGGTGATATGGCTTGGTGGCAGGAACTCAAGGAGAGCCTTCTCAGTCTCTTCAACCTCACTCAGTGGTCTCTCAACAATGGCAGAGACGATGGTTCCCTTCTTCCTCTTGTTCTTGGTGACCACTCTGCCACCTTCTCTTGGGAAGGCGATGGTGGTTCCAACAGTCTCAACCTTGCCCTCAAGAGCAACAGAGAGGATTTCCTTCTCTCCTATGTTGAACCTTCCTCTGACTCCTGTCTCCTGCCTCTTGGACGTTGGAGCCATCAAGGTGAAGGCATCAGCAATGTCCTTGAATCCTCCACCATCATCCTCAACAGCCACCTCAATGAATCCCTTGACCTCTCCACCACTAAAGACCTCTTCATGACCATCAATGGTCACCTTGCAGATGGTGGTCTCCTCATCCCATGCATTGGCTACCAGTTCCTTGACCAAAGACCACAAGGGTCTGCCATCATGCAGACCCTTCATGCCCTCAGTGCTGACCTCAAATCTTGCCTTCATCCTCTTCTCCTTCTCTTTGATGGTAAGTCATCACCTTATTTGTTGGGTTAACTCACCCATGTGAGCCATCAAGCCAGCCACAACTTGATGGCTCAAGGTGGGAGGATTAACTACTTGCCAATGATGACTGTCAGGTCTGCGAACTTTCCAAGGCTCTCAACGCTCTTCTCATCAAGCCACATGCCCACTCTATACAGGCCATTGATGGCTGGTTTCTCACCTTGAATCTTCATCACCAGATATGGGCATCCTGCCTTCTTTGAGTGGTACGCCACTACTGCCTTGAACTTCTTTGTCATCTTCTTCTCCTTCTCTCAGATGGTAGGTCATCACCCTATTGAGGTCTGTTGACAGACCAACAGAGCCATCAACCTTGTGAGTTGATGGCTCTAGTGAGTGCCAACTAAGAAGTGGCCTGAGAGAACATTGGTGGTAGTCCAAGGAGTCTCTCATTAGCATGGGCCTTGCAGTACATTGAACTCTTGCCACTTGGAGCATCAACTTCAATAGCAGCAACCTCTTCACAGACCTTGATGTCATCATCTGACTGGCCTACCAGTTGCTCACAGAGCATGTATGCGATGGGGCTAAAGTTGTCTGGAAGGAATTTCTGATGCTCATTGACCTTCTTGTAGTTCCACTTCTTCCCCTCAGTCACGAGAGGCTCCACTCTCTTGGTGACTGAGAAGTAGTTGGCCTTCTCCCTTCCCACCTTGGTGGCCTCAGCCTCACTGAGGCAGACGACTGTCTGCGTGAGGCCAGGCCCCCATGAGACGATCCAGACAGGAGTGCCGGTGCGGGAGGTCGTTGCCGTCGTGGTTGCTTTCATTCTCTTCTCCTTCTCGTCTGTGGTAGGTCACAACCCTGATGGAGATATACTACTTTAGTAGTATACAGGTGTCAAGTAGTTTGTGGCGTGATTCTGGCACCGATTCCAGAAGCTGCCGACAGCTGTCGGAACCTCGAGCATTCGGGGGAGTTTCGGAGACAAAGAGAAGGGCTGCCAGCTCAGAGGAAGATTGAGCTGACAGCCCAAGAGAAGAGGAAGACGCTGCGTATTCTATAACATCCTGGTCTTTTGGTTCTGGCGGCCTTTATCCTCCATACCGGTCCCAGTGCCAGACACATGGGCCATTGGCTAAGTCTGTCCAGTACGCCATATGAGTCTGGTTCACCACCAACCCTGTGACCTTCGACCATAAACCTGAGAGCATCACCCTCGTGCCACCAGGTAGACCAGGGTCACCCAGACCCCGGCACAGATCCCAAGCGTCGCCCATTTCACAGCTGTATCAATCACTACTCATTCTCCAACACCTTGAGGTGGGGTAACCCTGGTCCCAGCGTTCAACCCTACTCCCCTTCGAGAAGCTTCATCCCCAGGGCGATGATCCCACCGGTGCAACCGGTTGCGACGGCAATGTACTCGATGTCCCCGTTGAGTATCGATAGCCCAGAAATAGTTCCCAGCGTCAGGATCGCCAATAAGATTTGCGGACGGACCTTTCCAAGCCAACTCATTAGCTCACCTCCTGGCCTTAACTAGCAGCCACCCTAACCCACCCAACAGCCCCAGAGAGGCGATTACCCGGACGGACTGGTGGTTGTACACTGCCGACTCGATTCTGAGCCTTATATCGTCACGCCTCACTTGACTGACACGGGACGCTCGACATTTCCGGTGAGCGTGGAGGATTGAATCTTGACGCTATTTGCCACGGTGAATGAAGCACTATCGATACCGGTCCCATCCCCGAACACGCTCTCGTCGGCATCGGTTCCCCTGATGATCACCTCACCGCACTGGATGTCGGTGATGGTGATCCCTGCGCCGTAGGCTTTCACCCTCTCAAACGAGATTAGCCCCACGGTTGAGGTGGCACTGGATGAGATCAGGATTCTGTCAAACGTGCCGCCGCTAACCTCTGGGACGTTCAAGGCTCCACGGGTGGAGCCGAAAGCATATTTGACCGGATCGCTGGAGAGGGTAGGGGAGATGCTAAGACCGTCGGCGGTGGTGGTGGAGATGGTGAGAGCGTAGGCCGTCGAGGTGGCGAATGTCAGATCGGTGGCCTCGACATCGATCAGCTGGAGCGTCTCGCATAGGATTTTCCCGGATGACGAGCTGATGGCTATGGCATCTGTTAGACCGGATGCCTTGCCCACGCTCATGTCACTGAACTTGATCGACTCGATCCTGGCTCCTCCGATGTTCAATTCAAGGGTCATCGTTCCTTGCTGAATATCGTCCGGTATGTCGTCTCCGACCCCCAGCTGTTCCTGACCCAATCGCTGCGCCCTGGCGGCATCGTAGGACGCCGACTGGGGCCAGACGGGAGCAGGGTCGATGCCATGAATTGCAAAATAGATGGCCCCGCTGATAACCAGCCCCGACACCACCAGAGTCATGGCGACGATGCTCTTGATCCTAGAGCCGAGGTTAACCCCCTCTAGACTAGGCAGCCCAACCGAGAAGTCAAACGGCAACGTGACACCCACTCCCACGATTGGGAGACGCAATGTCGGGAAATAGACCCGCCGAGATTTGACGACCAACTGTAGCTTTTTCATGTCACGTGTCCCTCGATTTGAACAGCTCAGTGAGACCCATAGACACCGGCACCGTCATCACCGCCAGGGCTGTCAAGAGACCCTCGATGTTGTCCAAGGTCTCTGGGTTGCTACTAGCCGACCACACGATCCTCGCACCCAGGAACAACCAGGTGAAAACAACCGGCGTGAAAATGACCAGGATGATCAGTTCCCGGCCCGACAGCGTGACCTTGTCCCGATCATTGTCGGCCATCTCAGAGCATCTTCGCCAGCATTGGTGTCTTACGCACCCACTTCTCTGGCGTAGATCGTGGCCCTGGGATTGAATGACGCCGATCCGTCGGTTCGCTCCACGGTTGCGGTGATCGTGAACGTGCCAGCTGCGGCCGGGGTGATGATCCCAGCGGTGCCTGACGGCGGCAGGATATGAATGTCGGAAGTGGACGGTCCCAGGCTAGTGATGGTGGCGATGTCCCCTGCGGATGGGCCGCTGTATTTTAGCCGAATCGTATAGGTGTTACCGGAGCCGTCGGGTATCAAGAACGTCGACGCAACTGCCAACGCCTCACTCGCACCCTGCACAACGATGGTTCCACTCGCCACGGTGCTTTCGTCAGCGGTGTTGAGGTAGACACCCGCATCAAGAATCAGCTGATTGGGGGTTGCGGGCGTGTGAACGTGGTTGCCAGCTGCGGCCGCCGTTGCCGATGCCTGGTTGAGGGTTCTAAGACTCGCCGTACCTGCGGCCGCATCTCCCGCCGACAGGTTCACCACTGACGACCCGTACCAGACCAGGTCAATCCCGTTCCGTTGAAGCTCCCCGGCTGCATCAGGGTTCTCCGATTGGTCGGCGAACGTCAGTGTGCCCAGGGAGGTCAGGGTCAGGGCCGACATGGTTTTCGCCCCCATCCCTGCGGCGCCCGTGTGGGTATGGCCGGTAGCCGGATCAGATGTCCCGCCCAGGAAGGACAAGTTGTCCCTCACGTCGGTGTTCAGCTGAGCCGCCGTGACGATCCCGTCTGTTATCGCTGTCCAATCTCTCGGTGCTGTCCAGGCCATAGTTAACCCCTAGTGTGTATGTGTTCCAACCGCCGCCTGGAGTGCGCCAGTGCCCAGGGTTCGCAGGGTTGCCACTCCCGCCGCTCCGTCGGCATACAACCCCACCACGGCAGAGCCGTTGTACCACTCCAGGTCATTGCCGTTCATCTGGAGCCTTCCCGCCGTAGAGGGCGACCCAGATTGGTCAGCGAGCGTTGGTGTCTCCAACCCCGTAATGGACACCCCTGAGAGGGTGCTAGACCCCATCCCGGCTGCTCCAGAGTGGGCATGTGTTCCTAAGACGTCAAGGTTTGCTTTCACCTGGGTGTTCAGGGTCGCACCCGTGACCATCGTTGACGTCCAGGTCTGCGGTATTGTCCAAGCCATCGGCCCTCCTCTTGGCATCATAGGACTCAACGACAATTCGCCCGACCATCTGCCCGTAGTCCGACGCCCAGAATGTCGAGTCCCGCCTGCGTTTCAGCTCGGCCTGTACGCCGGGGTTGTAGGCATCGGGCGTCGCCTCGTCTGTATGCCCTAGCACTACCCTAGCTATGTCCCCCCAAATACCCCCCAAATACCCCCCAAATACCCCCCAAATACCCCCGAATGTCCCCCGTAAAACGCCCGAAAGCCCCCTCGGATATGTTAGAACGCCGGGATCGTGCTAGTGCCGAGGATACCTGCACCCAGAACCCAGAACTGGCTGTATCCTCCAGCCGCAGGTGAAAGCTGCCACTCCACGACGTGGTTGGTGCCGCCCTCCGTTACGTTGTGGGAGACCGATTCGATGAAGAAATCCGAGCTGAACCCCAGCTGAGAGGCGTTCGTGCCTGTCACCGTGATCCGGTTGGACAAATCAAGGTTCAGGGCTGGCTCGATGTTTTCGTTAATCGCCGCTGAGAATCGCATGGTCAAGATTTCCACCGGGCTTTCGTAGACTGCCAGGTGGTAGTCGCACCAAGCCTGCGCCTCGGTGGTGTTGGGGAAGAACCTGCTCTCGGCTTCGTATTTCCGCTCCCCGTACTTGGTCTGGCTGGCAGTATCTATAGCCCTGACGACGACCGGGTTGTTCGTGGTCACAGCTGTGCCTCTGGCCTGAATCTTGGTCAGATAAACATCGACCCCGCTGGCCGAGTTGGTCAACTCGATTGTCATGCGCTCGGCTGATTTAGTGGCGGCGATAGTTATGTCAGAGGTCTTGTTCGTCCCAGACCCATCTTCTGCAGTGTTGGCTAGGATGTCCGTGGTAGCAGCTGGGGTCGTCCAGGCGTTGACCTCGACGGCGTTGTTCGTGCTGCCTGGGTTGGGGTAGAACGCCTCGAATATCTTGGTCTGACCTGGTGCCAGGGTAGGGGAGTCCGACCCGGTCTCAGGGTGGAGCCAGAGCGCCGACACGGCCGCCACCGCATACGTGGTTACCTGGGCTGAAATGTGGTTGGCAATCGTGGAAAGCGGGTCTTCTTGATCAAGTGACATGTAGGGGTTCGTCGCCCCTGATGCGTCGCTGAACGTGACCTGGGAAGTGGTAGACGTAGACTCGGTCAGGCGGTGATACCTGTTCTGGAATACGATCTTGCCCTCTTTGCCTTCCGAGACGAATCCTGCCTCAACCTCTTCAACCGTTCTGAGGGCTTCGATTACGGACAACCCGGACACCCAGAAGCGGGGGATCGTGGTTGCCCCAGTGTCCAGGGTCCTATCAGCTGCGGGCCATCCTACGCCGTCGAGGATTGACCCGACGGCTGTGTTGGTTGTGATGTCAGTCTCGGTTGCCAGCTGGAGGGCAAACTGGTTGAGGAATCCCAGGGAGCCGAACGCCACGATCTCGCAGGTCTTGACGGCATCTCCCGATGGACTGGGAGTGATCCGCTCGATGCGCCCGGTCCACCTGGGCGTCTCCTCGAAATAGATAGGGAACTCGTACGGGAAACTGCCCTCACCGGCCTGTATCTGGATCGCCCTGCCTGGGACAAGGTTGGGGAACAGAACTGACGAGGTGTTGGACGGGCTATATTTCCCGTCGTTGTTGAGCAACCGGAACGTGGCCTGCCCTGCAATGGAGTTGCCGGTCAGCTGACTGGCGTAGTCTCTCCCCCTACTCCAGGACATCGAGAGGGTGTCACCAGTGATGTCGTCATAGGTGTCGTCATAATCACCATCGGCGTTCCAGTCAGCCACAACACGGTAGACTCCGACAATTCCCGGTCCCGCCATCTACCCCTCCGAGACCACAGCATCGGCCAGGACGTCAGTTTCAACTGATCTGTTGCCGTTCCAGCGTTCTTTCTCGGCCTGCAACTCCACGACCTGTCGCTCGGCGATAATCCTCCGAAGCTGTTCAGCCGCCATTGGATTCTCCGCTAACAACATCTGAAGGTCTGCGTCTGTAATCTGTGGGTTTTGCTGGGTCATTATTTACTCCGATTCTGGTGTTGGGTCTGAGCCGTCCCAATCGGTGAGGTCTACGCCAACGGAAGTCGCCAGTGTCCTCACCTCTGTCATTTTAGCGGTGACCACGGAGGACTTCCATTCTTCCTTGTTCGTCCTGTATGCGTTCAAGCCATTGATTGACCCGTTCACATCCGACCTCTTGGTTGATAAGAGCGCCAGTGCTTCGTCGTTAGTTATGGCCATTCCTGACCTCCTGTGATAATTCCTGAATCGCTTTCACCAGTGTCGGAACCAGGTTTTGATAGGAGACTATCCACATTCCATGCTCCTCGCAATCTTGTCCTGCGAGACACTCAGAACAGTCCCGTCCGCCGCCCTGGTCATTGATAATCCACGGGGCAATCTTAACCGTCTCTTGGGCAAGCATGCCAGTATAGCGACCTCGGTAGTTCTTGCCATACTCAACGGTATCGGTAGGATCATCCCATTCAAAATCCACCACGTTAAACCTGTTCACCAGGTCCAGAGCGTTGGCCTGTGTGGGCCGAATAGCTGTCTTCAGCCTTTCGTCTGATGAGGTCGTGATGGTTTCGTTCCCGATATACATCGTAGTTGACCCTGCCCCGTTGGTTTCATTGTCAAAAGCATTGACATCGGCGTCCGCTCCGATGCGTATGGCCTGTCGGGAGTAGCTGGCGATAGCTCCGAAACTCACCGATAAATTATTGCCAGAAGAATACATAGTGAGATACGGCTCGCCTGAATATTGCCCTATGATTGTCCTGCCATTAGGATAGTTGACGTTAGAGATGATCATACCCGTGGTGAGATCCGTCCCAGGGGCGTAGGTGGGAATAACCATTCTCAATCCGTTGGAATCCCAATCGTTGCCCGAATAGCCGACGTTGGTGATGCCGCTCTGGCTGTTAAGGTCGATTGACCCCGTTGACACTTTCACCGTGCCATCAGCGGCGATACGCATGGTTTCCTGCGCCGCCGTTGTGCCGCCCCCAGGTTGTTGCTTCCAAACAAATGCCGCTCCAATACCACCCGGGTTGCCGCCTGAGCCACCCACTGGGGTAGCATCATCCACTTCTACATGGAATTGTGCCGCCCTGGTATTGTAAGTAACACCATCATCGCCGTGAAAATCAAACTCCCCAAGAATGTCGTCATCCTCGACAATGGCGAACGAGCCTATAGGGGCACGGCTTTTGAGAAATCTTATACGTGGCGCACCTCCACCATCATCGAATCTCCCGATTAGTATCCCGCTATCCGCAGTTGTAGTGCCAAGGATTTGCGTTTTAAAAACCTGTGAATCTGAAGTAACCTGAGCCGAGTGCCCGACGACCATGCCGATAGTGTTGGCAAGGAATAAATTGGAGCCGTCGAATGTCAGGTTGGCTTCAGCCACAATAGCGCTTGCGCCGTTGCCCGTCAGAACACTATTAGAGGCCAGCGTCGAGACTCCAGTTCCACCGTAGGCCACTCCCACGTCAGTCCCCTGCCAGACTCCCGTCGCTATCGTTCCAACGCTTGTTAGGCTCGATGCCGTCACCCCAGAGGCCAGGGTTGAGCCAGTAAGGGAACCTGCGGCAGCTGCTGCCGGGGCTGCCCAGGATGGAACCCCGGCGGCGAGAGTCAGGACGTTCGTGTTGCTGCCAATTCCCAGCCGTCTCAGCTGAGAAGCGGATGACGCATAGATGATGTCCCCGGTGGCCTGGGAGTCGAGAACGTGTGTCCCTATCGCCTCCCACTCAGCCTGCGACAGGGATGTTCCGACGGACCCATGCTTGAACTCGTTTGCCATGTACTACCCTCTCGCTGGGGATAGGATGCCCTGGAACCCACCACGGCGCACGCCGTCACGGATCGCCTGAGCCACCTTCTTTTCGAAGTCGTCGAACCCGTAGGTCGGGCCAGAGATATTCACGATCACGGTTGTACCGGCACCCCCGCCCCTGCCAAGCGGGACGACCGCTTCTGGGCCAGCTTCACCGATCATGGCAAGGGTTGGCTGGGTTACGATCCCGCCAGCCGCCAGGGCCGGAATGGAGGGTATCGTGGGCAGACCCGCAAACGGGGCGAAATTAAATCCGGGGATAGTAACGGCTAATTTCCCTACGCCGATTTTCTGTTCGGGCCAGCCGACTTCAACCTTCTTCATGGCCTGAAATAGAGAATTTACTGCGCCGATTACAGTATTGACGACGCCGATAATCGGGTTCGCAATTGCCTTGACCACGTCCTTCATTCCGTTCCAGATTGTCTTCCAATTATCTCGCAAGAAAAACAACGCCTTGAGCAGCGCACCACCCGGCAGGAGCCAGCCCAATTTACTATCAAATAATGATTTAACTTTATCGACAACCGTCCTGAAGGCGTCCTTGACCTTGTCCCATATTTCCTTCCAATTGTCCTTGATCAGTTTGATGGCCTTGAAGAAAACGCCACCAGGCAACAGCCAACCCCACTTGCTTTGGAACAGGTCGAGGATTACCCCGGACACCCTGGCAAACGTGTCCTTGACCTTTTCAATCGTGTCCTTGAAGAACGCCACGATCTTGTCCCAGTTCTTCCAGATTAAAATCCCGGCTGCTACCGCCGCTGCGATTCCAAGGACGATCAACGTGATCGGTCCCATGCTCAACGACAACCCTGCCATGACGCCACTGAGCGCCCCGATGGCCGGGATCATCATGCCGATGGCGATGAGGAGCGGCCCCATAACCGCAGCCATTATTCCCACCACCACGACGATAGCCTTGACCGGTCCAGGCATGGAGCTGAACTTCTGAAGGATGGGGGTGATCTTGTCGATCAACGCCGTGAAGATCGGGAGAATATCCTCAGAGATCGAGATCATCAATCCCTCGAAAGCCGATTTCATTTCAACGACTGCCCCGGACATGCCCTCCATCTGCACGCTGGCGATGCTCTCAGCCGTGCCACCGCTGTCCTTGAGGGACTGGGTCATATCATCCAGGGCGCCGCTACCCTGAGACACCAGGGCCATCATCGCAGGGCCAGCACGTTGACCAAATATGGTCATGGCGTCACCTGTAGAGATGTTCGCATCCTCCAGCTGCTGGGTGATCTCAGTGAAGCTCTTCAGATTGCCCTCGGAGTCGAGGACGTTCAACCCCAGTTTCTTCATGGTCTCAGCAGCGTCGTCGGACGGCTTGAGCAGCCGTGTCATAGCCCCACGCAGGGAGGTTCCAGCCATCGATCCCTGGATGCCAGCGTTGCCCATCAAGGCGATGGCCGCTGCGGTGTTCTCAAAGTCCATCCCCGCACTCGATGCCACCGGGCCGACGTACTTCATGGCCTCGCCCAGCTGAGTCAGGTCTACGTTTGCACTGGTCATCGCCTTGACCAGCACGTCATTAACCTGCCCCAACTCGGAGACATCCTTGCCAAAGCCGGTCAGGATGTTCGACGTTATGTCGGCAGCTTCACCGAGGTCCATCTGGGCAGCTGCTGCAAGGTTCAACACCCCAGGCATCGCACCGAGGATGTCGTTGGATTTGAACCCCGCCATCGCCAGGAATCCCATCGCATCAGATGCTTGGGTTGCGCTGAACGCCGTGGACGATCCAAGGTCTTTTGCTTGCTGGGTGAGGGCGTCGAAATCCCCCCCGGTGGTGCCGGTCAGGGCTTTGACCCGGTTCATGCCTTTTTCGAAGTTGGCACCGGTCATAATCGCACTGAGACCGATGCCTGCAATCGGGGCAGTAATCCCCATGCTCATCTTCGAGCCGATGCCCTTCATTTTAGCACCGGTGTCCTTCAATTTCTCCTGGGCAGACGAAAGCCCGGACTCCAAGTCAGCGGCGTCAGCCTTTAGTTTTACGACCAGGTCGCCCACGCTCGCCATTATCTACCCTTGCCCGCTGCTTTGATCTTCGCAGACTCTTTTTTGTTCCTGTCATTCTCGGCCATCGCCGCAAGCTCCACGATTGGCAAAATGCCGACAGGCTCACTCAGGATTCGGCTGGGTGGGCAGCCGTACCGTTTCGCAAGCCCGTCGACAGTGATGGCTATTTCAAGCTCCAGGGGAGCCGTGATCAGGTTCCCGTCTCGATCAGTTCCCCCACCGACTGCGAGATACCGTTCTGTGAGTCCCCTGGTGCTTTTTTTGCCGTACCTACCTGTTCAGTCCATCCCTCCAGGATTGCCATTGCCAGGGACATGGGGAGTGACAGCATCCCGGCGCCATCAGCTGGCACCTGCCCATCGTCGTCCTCTAAATCCCAGGACAGCAGGATTTTCTGTCCGAACAGAACGAACGCATCCCGCATCTGCATGGCGTCTCCAGATGAGAGCCATATCTGGAGGTCGAAGAACGTGGACAACGGAACGTCCGCATTAACCCTGACCTCCAAACCGTCAAGGCTCGGCTTAGAGCTGAAGTCCAACTGTTCCTCAGTTGCGCCCAGTTTATAGGGCATATCGCTCCCCCCTTACGATGCGGTGCCCCAAGTGGGTGTCGTGCCGGACTGGAGGCTGAGACCAGCCGTCCACGTCAAGGCTCCGTCGTCGCCCCGCTCTAGGTTGTACTCGGTCACCAACATCTCAGCTTCCAACTCAGGGTAGCCCGTGGTGTCTCCCCCGATTGCTATGGTCACAGTCCTGGCCCCGGTGCGGGTTTTGAACACGTCATGGCTCTTGTTGGAGGCTTTGTCGAATACCCCGGAAATGCTCAGCGTGTAGTCGTTGAGACCCACGATCCTCTCGACTGCACTCTTATCCACGCCGGTGACCTCAAACATGTTTTGCGGTACGTTGATCGAGTAACTCGTAATATCGTTGGAGATGTCCCGTACCGTCCCCCCGCTGTCGTCCACTGCAACATAGTCACCTAAGCCTGTCTGCTTTGCCATCTGGTCCTCCTATGACCTTGCGAATCCCACTGCTATTGCTGCGTTGCTAAACGTGCCTGTCGTGGTCACTTTCAAATACTGTTGGACAGTGCCGGTCATCACCAACCTCTCCGATGTCGGAGCGGCGGCAGCTGCGACAGTTGAGAATGTGACCAGGTCCGTGTAAGAGCCGCCGCTGGTCGCACATTCCTGTATCTTCGTCACAACGCTCCCAGAGGCAAGGCTAAACACCTGGAGGAACCCCGTACCCCCATTAGACGATGCCGCACCACTGTCAACAACCGTGCCAGAACCCGCCGATGCATGAGTGTCATCGTGGGCTGTCATCATCTCGCCAAACTCTGGGCCAAACCCGTTGGAAGCAAACGAACTGTAGACCGTGACCGGCCCTGTATCGCTCCGGTCTGTGTTGTATTCGGCCTCCTTGGCAACAAGGCCATAACAGGGGTCACCAGCTGCGGAACTGAGCGGCACCAGCACGTTGACATCAGCTGTCGGAATCTTGCCTGAGTTCCCACTCAGCACGGCGTGAATCTTGCCCGACGCATTGTCGAAGAACCCGTTGACGGTGAGCGTCCCATCGACCTTGCCCAGCAGCCGAGCGGTTGCGCTGGAGTCCAGGGTGGTCACCTCGTACAGTTCATTGCTATAGCCCACCGCTCCGAGGCTGTTAGCGTCACCAGAGAGGTCATACCCCGAGACGTACAACCTGACGTTCAATCCTGATTCTTTTGCCATTGGCTGCTCCTATGGGGCGATGGTTACGTCTTCCAGCATGTCGACCTCATATGGGACCGTCAGGGTGCGAAAGACGTTGCCCCCCATGTTGATATACCCCGCCGACCCATCCCCCAGGCGTGAGTCCGACACGTTATCGCCCAGGTTGGCGTCCCCCATCAGGGCAGCGTCAATCTCGTACATCGTGTCCCACAACTCAAGCTCTACCGACTCCCTGACATCAGGGGAGGTCTGGACTCTGAAATAAGCCCGGATTGAGAACGTGGTCGTCGATCCTGCATTGGTGAGAGTCACAGCCTTGGGGCTGCGCCCCTCGATCCAGTAAGCCAGCAGCGGTGTCCCTGAGATCGCCAGGGGTTCCCCTCTCAACACCGCCACGAAAGCGGGGCTTGAAATCGTGGACAGCAACGTGTCGATCTGGGCTATCGCCCCCGATCTGCTCATTCAAAGACCTTCATCAACCGTGGCCCCACGTATTTCTTCCAGAGGTTAGGCTTGCTCGCCAGCCGTTCATACGCCCTGGCGAACATCTTGTAACCCTTGAAGCTGCTGGTCTTGTTCCTGCTGCCAACTCCCTCGATCCAGTATGAGTAAATCAGGTTCTTGCCGTACCGATTCTGACCGGCATCGAACTGAGCCGTGAGCGGTCCAACCTTGGCAGCGCCGATATGTTTGAACAGGTGTCCGATGACAAAGCCATGACCGGGGTAGAGCTGCTTCTGAACCACCACCTGGCCCTCAATCGTGGCAAGCTCCAACAACCCTGCCATCGTGGCTTTCTCAGCCTGCCCTGCCAGAGCAGGGGACAACCCTGGGTTCTTGATTTTGCCGTGGAGCGATACCTCCACCTCCAACATCCCAGGCATTAGAACATCACCCCGTTGCTCGTAGAAGCCACCCGGTAGGGGTTGAGGGTGTTCAGAATCTGCGCCAACTCTCGGCTGCTCCTGGTGATGTCCATGCCTTCCCCTCCGATGGCATCGACCCGTCCAAGGTCTCGGTCTCGGAACACGATCTTGGCTAGGTCTTTGCACGCCTGGGCGATCAGGGGTTCATAGTCGTACCGGTAGACAGTCGCTCCACCGCT
>Ga0209434_1000222_pt1 | contig 29080 bp, 36 predicted proteins | sample ETNvirnome_2_300_FD_184068 | JGI IMG/M metagenome (GOLD analysis project Ga0209434, IMG submission 184068) | Marine viral communities from the Pacific Ocean - ETNP_2_300 (SPAdes) (version 2) | ecosystem: Environmental > Aquatic > Marine > Oceanic | place: Pacific Ocean | collected 2013-06-22 | reverse complement strand
CACGGCGGGTCCAGCATCCGGCACGATGACCGATGCCCTCACTCTCGACAGTTCTCAGAACGCCACATTCGCTGGCATCGTAGGCATCGGGCAAGCCGCTGCTAATTATCCTCTTCGTGTTACCGGAGCCATCACCACCGATGGCGATGTAAGTTCGACCGTACTCCTTCGATCTACTGACAGTGCTGGTGCAGGGGTTGGACCGGGTATCGGCTTTGGCGGCATGATCACCGACACAAGTTCAGCCGTCGATCATTGGGCTGGGATAGTTGGTTCGAAATCTTCCGCTGTTGCCGGTGAGTATGGCGGACAGTTGGAGATGGTCACACGGGTCCATGGAGGCGCGTTGACAACTCGAATGCTAATTACTGATGCTGGCGCTGTAACAATCGGCGGTACCCTCACGGCTGGTGCGACGACGATTACAGGTGGTAGCCTTGCATCTTCTACAGGCACGATTGATATTGGCACTGATACCCTTCGGCTGCACGATGAAATCTTGTTTGATAGCGCCACTACCGGGGTTATTCGCAATAACGGGAATGGGTCTTCAAATACAATTACAGGTGGTAGTGCTTCAAATGCTGGTGGCAACATTACGTTGTATGGTGGCACTCACGCCACACTTGCTAATGACTTCCAGTTCAGGGGCGGAAGCACGGTTCAATTGTATTATGATGACAGTGCATCCAGTTTCGACTTCCAAGCGAATGCGTTGACGACAACAGGCGCTCTTGCCGCCGGAGCGACGACACTCTCATCTGGTAGCGCCCTTAACCTGTCCAGCACGACATCGTCATCCCAATCCAACCTCATCACTTTCACCGGCACCTATGCCGCCAATGGCCACTTCCAGGGGATGCAATGGCTGAACAGCAATGGTGGCACGACTGAGCTTGCCGTCATCGAGGCGATGTCCAGCGGTAATTTTGGAGGTGGATTGCAGTTTTCAACGCATACCGGCGCGGGCGCTGGCAGTGGGACCACTTCCGTTGCCCTCTTGCTTGACGAAAATCAAGACGCCACATTCGCTGGTGAGATTTTATACGACACCACGAAGCGTGTCGATAACGCGGCGGCTCTTTCGATTGATATGGCAGATGCACCAGATCATTTTGGTACGTCCTTTGCCGACATCGATGCTACGAATATGGCTTTTACATTACCAACTGCCGGAACCTATCTAATTTTAGCAGATATGAGAATGATCCATGATGGGGATGCGTCGGCTTGGTCGGCAGTCCAACTGTACAACCAGTCGGATACAGCGGCTATTTCCAATACTATTAGGATGGCGTTGGAGATTACTGAGACAACACAGGGGCTTGTGAATGCAACAATTCATTGTCATTGGATCGTGACGTTTGATAGTGCAGATGAAGTCAGACTGCAAGGTAAAGCCAGCGTCGCTAATACAGTCGGCACATTTCAAGATGCTAATGGCTATTCTGCCTTCTCTTACGTTCGGTTGTATTAACCGCGCAACTCGCACAGAAGGGATACAACATGACCAATACTAGCCAGCTTAATCGTCTACAAATCGGTGTCATCCGGCAACTTGGCCGCGGACAGGTGCAGATCGAGAGTCGCCTTGAAACCCAGGACGAAAAGATAGAGCGTTTGACCAAGGAAAATGTAGCGCTGGCCGCGCAGCTTAAACAAATTGAACAACGGAAGGACGTATAGAAAATGGCGAGAAAGATCAAACTGAAAGTTGTCCCGTTCAAGGATGAGGACATCCCCTCCCAAGCTTGAGAAGGGGTGGCCGTGTTGGTATCGCAGAAGATCAACTCAAACTACTTAACTAGGAGCACGAAAAATGGCACGACAATTTAAGCTTGAAAGTTTCGAAGCAGATAATGAAAATGAAATTGCATCTATCGACTATAAAGAAGTTCTTACGATGGTGTGCCGTAATCCATCTGATCCCAAAGCAGGGATGGATTATGAAGAAATGGGCAGACGTCTTAACATCCTTGAAAAACTCAGAGCAAAAGAAAAAGAAGATATTATTTTGCTCGAGAATGATGAACATAGTCTTCTTCTTAGTCATTGTAAGAAATGGCGCTGGGTCACAGCAAATGAAGCTGTTACGACTATGATTGAATCAATTGAAAATGCAGAAAAGATTGACATCAATGAGGCCAAGAAGGATAAGAAAACGGGGAAGGACTGAGTCGTGCTGGTCCCTCGCCGGGGTGGGGCTTCGGCCCCACCTACCAGCCAAGGATTAATGCTATGGAATTATTTTTATTTAAGATCGTTATATGGATGACTCTTTTAAATGGTGTGAATTTAACAATGACACTGGATCCAATTCCAACTATTAAAGAATGTAGAACGGTTTTAAATGGAATAATGTCTAACTATACTCAAGACAAAGTTAGGACTATTCACATAGCTAAATGTGAAGCTATTCGAGTACAAATATTCGAAGCGCCCCCTGGATCATTGGGGACAAATCCATGACTAGAAAACTTAAAGATCTGGCAGCTACTTGGAGATTTTGGTTGGCTACCGGCACATTAGTCATTGTAACTCTTGGTGCCCTAGGAATGACTATTGATCGTCCAGCTTGGATTAGTGAGGTCCGAGCTATAGAAAGTATCATGAATCAAAACAGCCACGCCATTATTCAGATTCGACTTGATGCTGTACAGAGGCGAATATGGGCACAAGAAGACAGATTAGAAGTGCGGCCGACAGGCGACGGAGTTCGTCGTCTCCGAGAATTAAAAATTCAATATCGTCGTTTAGAAGAACGGAAAAAGAATCCGAAATTAAAGAAATGATAAACTGGGCCTCATATCCAAACTTCTCTGAGAAAGAGTTTAAATGCCGATGTGGCTGCGGTCTTGCTGATATGAATCCAGACTACATGGGAAAACTTCAAGCTCTCCGCACTGAATTTGGTCGTCCTATAAGTATTCGCAGTGGTTTTCGCTGCCCGTCCTATGACAAGAAGAAAAAAGGCAAGGGCGCTCACCCCACCGGCAAGGCATCTGATCCAGGGGTTAGCGGGCCGGAGGCTCATCTTCTTATAGATCTGGCATATAAACATGGATTCACTGGGATCGGGATCAAACAACACGGAATGCATAAGCACAGGTTTATTCATCTAGACACTTTAACAGACGAAGACCACCCGCCTCGCCCTGCAACCTGGAGTTATGGATAAATGAAAAAGATCATACTACTTGTTATTCTAGGCCCAGTTCTTACTGGTTGCGTTCATGTCGCTCAAGCAGTCATTAATGTTCCTCCTGAAGCTTTGGCTCTAATGGTTCCGTGATATGGCTCGTCAACAAATAAATCCCGGGCCTTGGAAAGATGAATATTCTGATGGATGCAGTGTCACTCGGATGCTGAAATGGCTGGCTATTTTTGACCGTTGGTTCTTTGGTAGTCGTATCCATAAAGCTTGTTTAAAGCATGATAAAGCTTACTGGGAAGGTGGTGATTGGAGCATGAAACTTACAGCAGACGATCTGCTATGGGATGAAGTAGCGGAAGTAAGTAAAATTGCTGCGGATGCCATGTATCGAGGAGTACGAGTATTCAGCTATAATTTTCCTCCAGGACACCCTAATCGAAGCAAGCGTGTTTTGACAAAAGATAAAGCATGGAATTGGCGATTGACTGATGCCTGATGGTACACTCCTACCACTAAATTTTCCTCCTGGTGTAGTTAAGGATTATACGAACTATGCCAGTAAAGGCCGATATGTGGACAGCAACAATGTTCGCTTTCGTGGACCTTTGCCAGAGAAAATTGGTGGCTGGACTTTAGATGCAGCGTTTAGTGTCGTGGGTGTTCCTCGTTCGTTGTTTGTCTGGCGCATGTTAGATAGTTCTGACTGTATTGCTATTGGCACTCATAGTCATCTTTTTGTGATTTATCGAGGAGGATTATTTGATATTACTCCTCTTCGTAAGACTTCAACTAATGTAGCTGACCCGCCATTTTCAGTTACAAATGGTTCAACCACTGTGACAGTGACTGATGCTAGCCACGGTGCTTCTGATGGCGACTATGTCGTTATTGGAAGCGCCGCCGCAGTTGGAGGAATAACTCCTGATGGTGAATATCAAATAACCAGCACGGCAGCAAATACTTATGATATCACACATTCATCGGCAGCATCTTCTACGACGACAGGCGGAGGAGCCGCTACCGATATTGAATATTTAATCCCCACAGGCAATGAAGCAGAAAGTCGGGGCGTTGGTTGGGGAGCCGGAACTTATGGGGGAGAAACATACGGCACCGCTCGCTCAGGTGACATTGACCTGACCACATGGTCTTTCAGCAACTGGGGTGAAGATCTTATTGCTACTCGTCGTAATGGTGGAACCTATTTATGGGATTCAAGTGTAGGCACCGGCACTCGTGCAGCCATACTCAGTAATGCGCCTGTCACCGCAGCAATGTCCTTAGTCAGTGCAGAAGATCGTCATGTCATCGCTTTTGGAGCATATGACGGTGCGAATGATGATCCAATGCTGATAGCGTGGTCTGATCAAGAAGATAACAATACTTGGACAACTTCATCAACAAATACTGCTGGAACCTATAGACTTACTCAAGGCCGCAAGATTGTAGCAGCTTTGCCTAGTCGTGGTCAAACTCTTATCTTTACAGATACTTCACTCTATAGTATGATCTTTCGTGGACCCCCATTTACCTTTAGTTTTAAACTTCTTGCCACTGATCTTACAATTATGGGTCAGCAATCTATAGCTGAAAATAATGGAATCTTATATTGGTTTGGAGATAAGAATTTCTACATGTATGACGGTCAAGTAAAAATTCTTCCTTCCACCGTACGTCGTCATGTGTTTGATAATTTAAACAACGATCATAAACAAAAGACCTTCGTTAGATTAAATAGACAACATAATGAAGTACTCTTTGCATATTGTTCTGGAGTAAATACAGAACCAGATATGATCGCAGGCTACAACTATGCTCTTCCGGGAGATAATATTTGGTTTCCTTGGATCATTAGTCGAACGGTATGGCATGACGCTCAAATGTTTAAGGATAATCCATTCGCGTTAGATAGTAATGGAAATTTTTATGATCATGAAATTGGAGTGAATGATAATGAATCTGCAATGACCGCTTATATTGAAAGTGGTGCCTTTGAACTTCAATCTGATGAAGACGGCGTCGGGGCAGATCTTATGAAGGTTGATAAAATGATCCCAGATGCCACGGCAACTGGAGATATGAAGTTCACCTTTTATTATTCAAAGTATCCGCAGTCTACTGAATCTTCTAAAGGGCCATTTACTATCACGAGCTCGACTGGTAAACTTAGCTTCAAGGCTAAAGGTCGTCAAGGACGAGTACGATGGGAAAGTGATGGCTTAAGTGCGAAGTGGACTTTAGGTGTTCCTCGCTTACGAGCAATTAGATCGAGTGGCCGATGACTAGAAGAATAGCTGAAGTACCTTTTGGCGATACTGATCTCCATCAATGGGGTCGGCGTCTTATTGACGATTTAGAACAAGCATTTTTTGATATAGACAACATCTATGGCCAAGGTTGGCAAATCTCTAATCTCACTAAAGATCGAATTGCTGATTTGCGAACTGCCACAATCACTGGAATTACTGCTGCTAATCCTGGAGTTGTTTCTTCTATCGCACACGGCTTCGCAAATGATGATGTGATCACTGTCATTGGTGTCCTTGGAATGGTGGAAGTGAATGGAAGTGTTTTCTCTGTAAAGAATAAAGCAGATGATATTTTCGAACTCGGCACCACAGACACTTCAGGGTTCACGGCCTATGGCAGCGGGGGGATTGCAATTGCCACAACATTTCAAGAATTGGCTTCTTTGGTGGGTACTCTTATCCAGGATCTTAAAGATAGAGGGAGACTGGCACAGTGACGATTCGCAATATCCCTACAAAAATCCCTAGATTCCTTCCTCTGACCTCTCCAGAAAGAGAAGAATTTACCGGGACAAAATACGCTACTGGACCGGAGAGACGATACTTTGATTCAGTTGCTGGCCCCACTATTTCTTTGGACACGAGCTTCCCCACTCCTCCTGAAGCTCCCATGCCTAAGATGCCAGAACAGAAGTCTCCTGGATTCTTAGAGTCCATCCTTCCAATTGGAGCCGCCGCCTACGCAGGACACAAGCTTTTGGGCGGACCCGCTGAAGCTACTTCAGCCGCCACTTCTGCTTTAGATGAATTGAATACAAGCAGCATTATAGATCCAGATCCTGGATTTCTTGAACAGACGGGGCTAAACCAAGTTGTTGATGGCTGGAACGATCTCTCTGGTCCAGCAAAGGGTGGAATTACTGCTGGAGCGTTTAAGGGAATAGAAGGTCTCATGCAGGGGCGGGATGTTAAAGATGTTCTCCCAGACGCCATAGGAACTGGAGCTGGAACATGGGCCGGAGCGATGGCTGGGACTGCTCTGCTCACTCCATTCCTCGGCCCCGCCGCACCTTGGGTTGGCGGCTTCGTAGGTGGTCAGGCTGGTAAAGTCATCGGCAATGGTATTGACGCCTTTGGTGACGCAATTGGTGAGGTCTTTGAAACAATCGGTGACTGGTTTGGATTTTAATCATGCAAATGAATGAAGAACTTCAAGCGGAACTTATGGAGCGATTTCAGTCTCTTACTAAAAAGGAACACGCCGCTCTTGGAAACATAGATCAGAACGGCGCTCTGGTCCTGCTTTATAATGTTATCCCAGAAGCAAATCAAGTTCTAATGCATTTGCCTTCTTTAAAGGGTCATCAGTTCGATCCAAAAAGACTTCTTCACGGAACCGTATCAGGCGGCGCCACAGTACAAGATGAATCCTCACAGTCTCAGGAGATTGCGACACGGCCCGAAGGGTCACTTCCTTCTGAAGCTGGCGCATTGCAAGGAATAAGATAATGGCAATAGGTGATATCTTTCAACCAACCACCACCACTCTTCCAGCGGCTTCTAATGTTCTGGGTGGTACTCAACTTCCAGAATGGGTAAGTCAGGCAGGTCAGGATATCTTTGCCAGTTCATCAGCCCTTGCCAATACTCCATATCAGATGTACGACCAGAACCGAATGGCGGACTTTAATCAGGATCAACAGGGCGCATTTGAAGGAGTGCGGGGCACTGCTGGAACCTGGAGTCCTTATTTAGCAGATGCGACCACTTCTGCAAATAACGCTTTCTTTGGAACTGCTGAAGGAGCTACTCCTTGGAGTCAGGATGCTGCGGATCAATATATGAATCCGTATCAGCAAAATGTTACGGACATTGTTACTCGTGAAATGAATCGACAGTTTGATCAACAAAGAATTGCAGAGGCTGCCTCTGCCGTGAATGCAGGCGCTTTCGGTGGCAATCGTCATGGACTAGTAGAAGCGGAAAACGAACGTAACCGTAACTTTGCTCTCGGGGATGTTATTGCTCGAGGTCAATATGACGCTTACAACAATGCTCAGTCAATGTTTAGTGCCGATAAGACCAGACAATTGCAATCAGCAAATCTCCAAGGAGATCTAGCAAATCAGTACGCTCAGCTTGGAAGTACTCGGCAGGCTCTCGGTCTGCAGGATGCCCAGGCTCTTCAAGAAATTGGTCAGCAACAGCAAGATCTTGAACAACAAGGCCTCGGTCTCGCTTATGAGGACTTCCAGCGTCAGCAGCAGTATCCATATGAGCAATTGAATTGGCTGACAGGTGCTTTGTCTGGAGTGCCTTATAATCAGCAGACATTCAAAAACACTTCTGGATACACCACGGGCCAAGGAGCCTCTGCACTCGGTCAGGTAGGTGGGGCCTTGGCTGGTCTCGTTGGTGGATATAATCTGCTTAATAAACCATAGGAACTGACATGTACGATCAAGAGTCCATGCGGTATAATGACAATGAGTTTCTGTATCCTCAGCAGAAGCAGATGGCTATGCTCCCGCCTCAAAATGCTCCGGCTGGTCCTCCCGCGCCTCAAACTGGTCCCGGTGTACCCGGCACATCGAGTGCGCCCCCCGGCCCCCCGGCCCCCCGGCCCGCATTGCCGCCCCCGCCAGCCCCCCAGGGCGCCCCCCAGGGCGCTTTGCCGCCCCCGCGGGCACCCATGCCCCCGCAGGCACCCCCGCAGGCACCCACGGGGCAGCAAAATATACCGATATGGAAGACCAGAGACTTCAATTTGAACCTTTTGCGCGGTGGTGGCGCGATGATGGAAGCTGCTGGAAAGCCAGGAGGCACTTTTTTCGGCTCCCTAGGCACCGGCACCAAGACCTTCGCCAAAGGCTATCAGGACGCTCTGCAGAAAGGCCGAGAACTCGACATCAAGGATACCGCCGCCAAGGCCCGATTGGCCAAAGCCAATAGAGGATCAATTTCTAATATCGAAAAAATTGTAAATGGATTCGAATTAAAGCGGGGAGATCCCGGATATCAGAAAAAATATCAAGAAGTCTATAGGGCGCTACATCCTGATAAGGATCTTCGATCCAATATTCGTAAAGAAGTAGACGATATGTATCCGGATCTTAAGCCGGGAAGCGAAGAACACAATACAAAGATGCGAGAAACCTTTGCAAGAAAACACCCAGAACCAACTCAGTGGATTGAGCGCACGGTTGATGAGCAAATAAAGAGACTGGGGCTTAATGAAAATTCCAAGGAAGCTAAACTTCTTCGTAAATTGGAATTAAACAAGGCTCTTCATATCAATACTGGGGACAGTGATACAATTAAACTTGCTAAGATCCTTAATAAGGCTAAAGGCAAAGGCAGAGAGTTTGCGCTTGATACACTAAACAAACGAGCAGCAGAGCAGATAAAAGTTGGTCTCGGCAGCATGAAGCCGATGCGAGCCGTAGTTTCATTGTCTAAGCAGATTAATTCAGGAGCGGCCACGGGTGGAGGAGTTGAAACTCTGACGGCTTGGGAAAGTCTGTCTACGGTTGCCGGGTTTGATCTTCCAAAAGTTATGAAAAAACTTGGATTTGAAGATCTTGGTAAATTGTCCGATAGAGAATTTATTCGAGCTCAGACTAATACTCTTGCTCAATCTATTTTAGCGACTAAAGCCTTTGGTCATAATCCGTCTAATAAGGATTTAAATATCATTCTTCAAATGCTGCCCAGCCTTGGATTGGACGAAGTATCCAATGCCCGCATTTCTGAAGGACTTTTTAAGGGCTTTATGATCAATCTCAAGGATGGTGAAGCTGCTCTTAAAAGAGTAGAAAGCACGGCTTATGGAAAAGATCTTCCAGAAAGCCGGGAAAGTCTCCGAGTGGCAGAACAGATAGAAGAATTAAAGCAGCAGCGAGATAATAACTTTCTTGAACTGCGATCCTATATTCGTGGCATTACTCCTGATCAAGTTAGGAGTTCTGCCCCTGGTAGTTCGATCCGTAAGAGAACCAATATCTACAATGCTATCAGGAAAAACTACAGTCATCTAAAAGAGTAAGGTCTAACTATGACTGATGAAGAATTAGAAGCCCTAATAAAAGAGCAAGAGGCGTTTCGAGCTCAAGACGACCCCAACGATACACGAAGTCTTATCGATAAAGGGATAGACTTCGTAACTGGCGACTACGAAGAACAGCGCCTGGAAAAGAGAGGTATCCAAACAGAAGGAGCGCCCGCAGGGTCACGTCTTCAGTTCTCTGGGCGCTCTGAGGATCGCCTCTTTAACACGATGAAGAAGCTGGACACTACGGAGCAGGCAGAATTTAAGATTGATCCAAAGGGTGGGAAGATGCTATTCCGCACTCCTCAAGACACTCAATGGAACACCATCAACCCTCCGGGCATAGATTGGGGTGATCTAGCTGAAATGATCGGTGAAACGGGTGCCATGGTAGGCGAAGCCCTTGGCTATATCATTTCCAAGAAGCTTAAGCTCAAAAATCCAAAACGCTCTACAGACTGGTTGAAAGAAAGATTGAAATCTGGAGGAGGAATTTTCGCTGGAGGAACTGGGGGCGAAGCTTTACGGCAAACGGTGGCGAAAGACGTATTTAAAGAACAAGAACATCTTACACCTGAAGAAACTGCTGACCGCCTGCTAAAAGATTCTCCCATAGCGGGAGCCTACGGTGTCGCGGGCGCGGCGGCGATGCGAGGAGTAGGAGACCTTGGGAAAAAGGGTCTGGCCTATGCACGAGGAAAGCGTGTTCCAACAGATGTAGTTGATAGAGCACTCGCATTGGGGGATCCAAAAAAGAGAACTCTGAAAGGGGCTGTAGACGCCTTTAAATCTGAGGATAATACTGCTAAGAAGGTCGGCTTGCCTTGGATTAGTCATAATGTATCAGTACCGCTTAGAAAAAGATTTAAAAACGCTTGGAATTATTTACGATCTAATAAACTAGAACTCCCTGGCATTGTGAAGGAAGTTAATGACTTTCTGGCTCAGGCGGGTAGGACCGAACGATTTAACCCTGATAGCGCTCGTCTATTGGACGATCCTCAATTTATGGAGGCTTTAGATCAACTTGCTAAGAATAGAGGTTTACTGGGTCATAAAGCCGTTAGAGAAAGTTATGAAGGAAATGAATCTGCTCTAACTGCTATGTTAGACGAAACTAATAAGCGGGTAGGAACAGGAACTATTCCCACCTATCAAGCAGGATCGGCTGTGGGGAAAGCAGTAGGCGCTCAAGGTGAACAGGCCGAGCGTACTATGGCAAATAGGGTTGGCAAAGGCATCGACCAAATGGATCAGGCCGATTTAGCTGTTCAGCAAAAAGCAGGAGCTAGAGCCAGCACTGAATTTGCTGGGGATAGAGTTCGCTATGCTCCTGAAAAGGAATATCGAGACTTTCTTAAAAAATATGAAAAAGAATATCAAGCCTTGGCTGACGAAGTTGGAGGCCGAAAATTTAATACTGATCCTCTATATAAGCTTGCAAAAAAAGAATTAGAGGTTTTAGATGATGATATTTTAAAAGGTCTTTCTGAACAAGACCGTGCGCTTTTTGAAAGTCTCAAATCAGGTACTTCCAGACAGGCTAGTACTCCTTCTGGTGGCCAGTATGAGGCCCCAGCATTCAAAAGCTATGGATCAATTCAGCGTCTTCTTTCTCAAGTTAAACGAGCAGAACGAGATGTGAATACTGGGATTACATCTGCTCAACTCAGGGAGCCACTTAGAAAAATCAAAGAAGCTGCAATGGACACTCGCACTCGTCAGCTTGAACAAATGAGTCCAGAACTTCAAAAGAAACATCTAGATCTTGAAGACCGATACTTTAAAGAAAAAGAGCGTCTTTCTGAGGGAATGGCTGGAAAACTGATAAGATATAAAAATGGTCGACCTGTAATTTCAGGGGAGAAAGTGTTTAGTTCAATATTTGGACCAGACAAAACACATGATACTTTTGCTAGAGAAACCATGCGAGTTCTGGGCGATGGAAAATATATCAACGAATTGCGGGCCATAAAGGACGGCATCTTTGAGGAATTCTCACGCCTTCATATTACTGGAAATGGAAAAATAAATACGAAAGCCGCAACCAAATGGATGGATGAAAGAAAACATGTTCTTAAGCGATACTTAAACCCAGACGAAATCGCTACTTTGCAAACATCAAAAAATAGAAAGCAGGTTGCTGAAGGGCTTACAAAGCGAAAGATTTTATTTGATAAGGCTATGAAAAAGGCAGTTGGAGCCAAATATCGTAAGATGGATTCAGATCAGATATTTGAAGCCGCATGGAAGAATGCAGACAGCGTCGCTCATCTTAAAAGAGCACTTAAAAAATTCCCTCAGGAATGGGAAATGTTCAAAAATGCTGGACTTAAACGTCTTAAATCTGATATAACTGAATTTGACCCCACTTTGGAGCGTCAGACAGTCAGCTTCTTCAAACTTAATCGGATTTTAGATAACGATAGTCAAGTAAGAAAACTTGAAACTCTATACGGTAAAGAGTATGTCGGCAACCTCAAGCGGCTTCGTCGTGCGGCGGTAATTCTAGCTCGCAGCCCTGGTAAAGTGAGGAACACCAACGATCCCTGGATCAATACCATAAGGAAAGTTGCCTTCGGGCCACTGGATCATAAAAGTTTCGCTATCCGGGTTATCGGAGCCAAAAGAGCTGAAGTACAGGCCGGCACTTTAATGAATGTTGTGCTAGATCCTCAGCTTTTAAATTCGGCTGCTCGGGCAATTACGACCACAGAAAAGTCTAAAATATGGCAAGCTATTCTAGGTTCATCCATGGGAGAAAGCATTCATTCCGGGTCTGTCGATGATGTGGCGCTTGATAATAAGCGAATAAAAGCTCTACTTAAAAATGTAGAAAATGACCCTGTTCTGAAGAAAAAACTTCTAAAAACACGTTAAAGGTATTGGTTGCCAATAACAGCCAATACATCATTGTGCCTTTAATAACAAAGGCTTGAAGCAATATGTATTGGTATTGGCATATTGCCACCAAAAAATCGATCGAGATCCTCCGGTATAGCCAATACTGCCAATACACCAATACCCGAAGTTTAAGCCTTTATAATTAAAGGCTTAATGATGTATTGGATGAGTATTGGTAGGTATTGGCTCGTATTACAAAAATCCTGTTGTTCTCTTTGTACCTATGGGCCTATAATATGCTTAGAAATAAGAAAGGGACATATCGTATGCGAATAGGCGACTTTTCCTATGTGTTCAAGACTGAACCTTACGAGCATCAGGTCGAAGCCCTAGAACAATCTTGGCAAAAGCTGGAATATGCCCTTTTTATGGAGATGGGAACCGGCAAGTCCAAGGTGGTGATAGATAATGCTGCTATGCTCTTCGATGCGGGTAATATAGAAGGTCTGCTTATTATTGCCCCAAAGGGTGTCTATCGTAACTGGACCAAGCCGGGGGGTGAGATAGATATACACATGCCAGACCACATCCCGCTTAAGGTGGCGACCTGGGGTAAGCTCACAGTGGCCAAAAAGGACGAGATAAACGCGTTGTTTAGCGAAGATGCAGCGAGTAAGCTATGTATCTTCGTTATAAACATCGACCAAGTGATGCAGGTCCTCGGCAGGAAGAATGAAGGCATTAAGGCAATTAAGGCGTTCTTAAACTCTCGTAATGTTATGACCGTGATTGATGAAAGCACCACTATAAAGAATCCAAAGGCAAAGAGAACTAAAGCTGCGGTGAAGCTAGGTCCGCTATCGAGATACCGGAGAGTTTTAACCGGCTCCCCTGTTACTAAGTCCCCGCTTGATGTATATACGCAATGTGAATTTCTCAATCCCCACCTTCTCGGACACTCTTCATATTATGGATTTCGTAGGCGCTATGCGAAACTAGAACCGAGAAATTATGGTGGACGTACTTTTGATCAGGTTACTGGTTTTAAGAACGTGGAGGAATTGCAGGAACTGCTGAAGGATTTCAGCTTTCGGAAGACGAAAGCTGAATGTTTGGATCTTCCTGAGAAGATATATATGCGTCGTGAGTTCGACTTAACATCTGAACAGCGGAAAGCGTATAAAGAAATGAAGGAAATGGCCCTTGTTATTTTAGAAGAGGGCGAAGCTACAACGACCAGTGTAATTATTCAATTATTGCGGCTACATCAGATATCTTGTGGTTTTTTATCCCTTGATGAAGAGCAAGGAATAAAGGAATTTAAGAACGAGCGTCTCACTCAGCTCATGGAGTTATTGGAGGAAGTTGATGGAAAAGCGATTATCTGGGCCAACTATAGATATGACATTGCTAGATTGCATGGAGCAATTGCTTCTGAGTTTGGATCTGAATCCATCGTCACTTATTTCGGCGACACAAGTGATAATGACAGGGTTGCAGCGGTCGATAGCTTTCAAGATCCCGGATCGTCCGTCAGGTTCTTCCTTGGTAACACTCAGACTGGAGGCTACGGGATTACCCTTACCGAAGCATCCACCGTCATTTATTTTTCAAACAACTACGACCTTGAGAAACGACTTCAATCTGAGGACAGAGCCCATAGAATCGGACAGAATAAAGCCGTAACGTATGTTGATCTTGTGTGCCGTGACACGGTAGATGAAAAGATCATAGATGCCCTTCGGGCTAAGATCAATATTGCCCGCGCTGTAACTGGAGATGAATGGAGAGAGTGGTTATGACTTTTGATGTAACTTTAATGGAGGAAGATAAATGAAGCAGATTGTTTTAGTAGTTTTGACATTGTTTTTGGCTGGATGCGCGGGAAATAATGGGCCAGTTAAGCTGGAAAAAGGTAAGATCGCCCCGACACCGTTGTCTCACACTCTTCAATGTTTTAAGGCTGAGACATGGAACAAGTGGATTTGTAAGAATGAGAAATCAAAGGAAAGATAATGGATGATGATGAAATTAGGTCAAAAGCTGAGGATGTTCATGCGACTGTATATGATCTGTTAAACTATGTTTATGATCAAGAACAGTTTGGTATGCCTGACGATTGGCGTGATCATTGGGATGAAGTGAGGGGCAATAAGCAATTTAGAGATGATTGTGATGGTAATGCTTGGACAAACTTTGTTGGCTGTTGTGAAGCTGGCATCCCACTTGAGGCCATTAATGTTACGACTGTAGCCGTGGAACCCTTTACCGATGGTACTGGTCGTAAGTATGAGACTATTGCTGAACGCTACCATCTTGTCTGCACCGTTGATCTATCTGATCGCACCATTGTACTTGATAATCGTTATGAACGGGTGTGGGATATAGCCGATATTCCTGACTATGTATGGTCGTTACCAGAAGATGATTCTAAACATACTTGGTTCATAAGTTTTAATGCGGCATCCAAGGAATGGACTGTTACCACCTATGATTGATCTATATAAAATTCTGGGGGTGAGACGAAACTCGTCTCAGACCAATATAAAGGCGGCTCACAGGCGATTGGTCAAGCAGTATCATCCAGATACGCCTGATGGGGATATTAATAAATTTCGTGAGGTAGATCTTGCCTACAAAGTTCTTCGTGATCCTAAGCGTCGTAAGAAATATGATAAAGATGGGGAATATAGTGAACAAGCAGAATTGACTGTGGCCCAACGAGTGACTACAGAACTAGTGGTTCTTTATACCAAGGCCATAGAAGAAGGCGCCGTATTTAGGAGCGAAGTAGATCTTATTGGCACTATGAAGGTAATTATGCAGAAAAGTAAAGCTGAACATAATAAAGATTTAGAAGCTACTAGGAAAAAGCGTAGACTCTTGAAAACTATTATTAATAAGATTACTCGTGATGATAAAAAACCTAATATCTTTGAAACTACGACATTGGAGCACATAAGAAGATGTGATGATGCGGTAGATCATCTAACATTGGCTGTTCAGGTCTGCACTGAGGTTGGGAGAGAATTAGAAAATTATCATAGCCTTTCAGAGACAATTAGATTTCAAGGAATATATACTGGAACAACGACAACATGGTAAAGCCCACAGTCTATATCACTCAGGACGCGGTGGGTAGGAATTTTCTGCCAGCCCGGAGATATGGAGATTTACATATCATCATGCCTGCTAATGCTCAGATCCTTATTACATCCACACCAGCTCTGAGAAGATTAAAGTATGATTTAAGAAATTTCTGTGATGACGACTATTTGCTTCTTTCTGGTGATCCTTTGATTATGGGGTTGGCTGTGGCCATCGCTGCCGAAATTAATCAAGGAAGAGCCCAGGTTCTAAAGTGGGACCGAGGAGAAAAGGACTATTACGCTGTTGGATTTAACTTACGGGAGAAAACCGATGAATAAAAATGTCTTTGCAGAAATGGAAGAAGACGCCATTGAATCTGCTTCCAGCATCACAAGCGATGAACAGTTGGCGGGGATCGCGGCACTGGTTCAGAAACAGTTACAACTTGAAGAACAGGTTGCAAATGCAGACGCGCATTTAAAAGATCTTAAGGCTCAACTTCTTTTCACATCTACAAAAGAAATTCCAGAAGCCGTTCAAGCAGGAAATCTGTTAAAAGATTTCACAACGGCAGATGGTATTCGTGTAGAAATTAAGCCTTTTGTGGCTGCAAGTATCACTGAAGAAAAGAAACCGGAGGCGTTTGCATGGCTTAGAGACCATAACTTTGGAGATTTGATCAAAGTGATAACCAGTGTTGACACTGGTAGAGATCTGGAAGCTGCAGAAACAGCTTTTAAAGCTTTGAAAGAAGTAGGTCTATTTCCAATTACCAAAGACAGTGTTCATGCAGGCACATTGAAGGTGTGGTTGAAGGAACAGGTTGAAGCGGGAACGCCCGTACCGCTAGAGCTCTTTGGAGCATATCTCGGGCAGAAAACGACGATTAAGAAAGGCTGAAAACTATGGCAAAAAAGAAAGAAGTGGCGAAAGTAGATAATGGAGGTCTTCCGGCGGAACTCGCTGATGAGATAGAACAGGATGCCGGTGATGGTCTCCAAAACTATACAACTGACGACTTGATGATGCCATTCATGCGGATTATTCAGAAAATGTCGCCTCAATTGGATCATCAAGAACCTCAGTATATTGAGGAAGCTGAATACGGTGAGATCATTAATACCGTTACAAATGAAAGATGGCCTGCTGATGAAGGCATTCTAGTCATTCCATGTAGTTTCAACTTTAAGCACATCGAATGGCGTCCTCGTAAAGAAGGCGGCGGCATTGCAAATGTCTTTCCTAGAGGCGATGTCCTGCCTCACACTACACCCGATGATCGTGGACGGGACATCACCGACGAAGGAAATACTCTCACCCCCACCCAAGAACACTTTGTTCTAATTGTTGGTGAAGGCGGAACGTGTGAACGCGCCTGCATTGCCATGTCCTCTACTCAATTGAAATATGGCCGGAAGTGGGGTAGTTTGATTAACCAACAGATTATCCAGACCGCGGAAGGGAATAAGCCTGCCCCGACCTATAGTCGCATATATCGGCTGAAAACCATGTTTGAAAGTAATGAGGATGGAAGTTGGGGAAGCTGGAATATTTCCTTGGAAGGAGTAATTGATAATATTGAATTGTATCGCACCGCTAAAGACTTTGCCAAAGCGATTGAAGCTGGCAAGGTTAAGGTGAAGCATGTTCAGGAAGGTGAAGAACCCGAATCGATGTAAGCCCTTAGTTCCCTCGGCTCCGTAGAGGAGCCGAGGGATTTTAGGAGAATAATGGTGTCACTCGCGCTTGATATGATGACAATATTCTCCGGGGCTGAAGATGCTTACGGCATTTATGAATTAGATGGTGCCAGCGTTAGTCCTGGGGAAAAAGCTAAGGGTAGAGCTTCAACAATACGGGGAGAAGTAACAGAAACACTGTGGGAAGCTCATATAAAAGGACGTAAGGCGCTCGGTATTGTCCCTATTAAAACGGACAATAATTGTGTCTGGGGGGTTATTGATATTGACGACTATACCTTAGATATAGTCGGCTTTTCTAAAAGAATATATAGTTTAGATCTTCCCCTCATACCAATGAGAACAAAGTCTGGTGGATGTCATTTAGCGGTTTTTCTTAATGAACCTGTTGCTGCGAGCATACTACAATCCACCTTACAAAGTGTCGCTGCGAGTTTGGGGTATGGTAAATCTGAAATTTTCCCGAAGCAGAGCCAAGTATTAAGAGATAGAGGCGATGTTGGGAATTGGCTCAACATGCCTTATTTCGGTGGAAATAAAAGTAATCGGTATGCCCTAAATGCGAAGGGTGAAGCAATGAAATTAGAAGAATTCATTACTTGCGCCAATGGGGTAAAAATATCACAAGAAGAACTGAAAAAGATTGAAGTAATTATAGAGACGCCAGATCTTAAAGGAGGCCCGCCATGTCTTCAAGTTTTGGTCAAACAGGGATTTCCAGAAGGTACAAGGAATAATGGGCTCTTTGCTCTAGGAGTATACTGTAGAAAAGCCCACCCTGACGATTGGGGGAAAGTTATAGAAGAATTAAATTCCAAGTATATGATGCCACCCCTTGAGTCCAAAGAAGTCCAGGCAATCACAAAGCAACTTGGCAGAAAGTCATATACTTACAAATGCAATGATCAGCCTATCGTGAATTATTGTAATTCTCAATTATGCCGAATCGCAGAATTCGGTATAGGTGGAGATGCCTTACCAACTTTAGAGAACCTAAGAAAATTACCAACAGACCAACCAGTCTGGTTCCTAGAAGTCAACAAGATAACAATAGAACTCAGTACAGATCAACTCCTAAACATCCGCTTATTTCGCAAAGCTTGCGCTGACGCCCTCACCGTACATATTCCAATGATGAATGAAGCCAAATGGTCCTTAATCTCGGGGGAACTTCTGAAAAAGTGTGAGGAACTGGCGGCTCCACCGGGGGCCAGTATAGGTGATCAATTCTTGGAACTTCTCTACACTTTCTGTTCAGATTCACGCCTAAAGGCCCTGGACAAGGACGAGCTCCTTCTAGGTCGTCCTTGGACATCTGAAGTCGATGGTGAAGCCAGGGTTCACTTCAGGCTAAGAGATATAGAAGAATTTCTAGTACGCAATGGATTTAAATATTATTCGCGCACCCAGATCACATCCCGCCTGAACAATATCGGTGCCGAAAACCTGTTTATGAGAGTAGCTGGCCGAGGTGTGAACCTTTGGCACATCCCTGAACCAGAGGCCCAGATAGAACCGTTTAAACTCCCCCAGATGAAAGGTGACGTGTTATGACCTGATGGGAAATGTGGCAGATATTTTCTAGTCAGTCTGAACATTGCAAGCATCACAGCTTTGGAAAAAGATCATGAATAAAGGAGATCAGGCCCCAGGATTCTCGCCAGAGATTGTCCTGGGGCCACCATAACTAGGTACTGGCAAAACAACATACCTATTAGAACAGGTACAGGGTGCCCTTACGGCGGGCGTGGCGCCCGGTGCCATAGGTTATGTGGCCTTTACCCGCAAAGCCGCCAATGAAGCCATCGAGCGGGCTTGTGGGCGCTTCGATTTTACACCCAAAGACCTGCCATATTTTCGGACGCTTCATAGTCTAGCCTTTCGGGCGTTAGGCTTGAAAAAGGCCCAAGTTCTTGGAAGAAAGTCATTACAAGAATTTGGAGCTCTTATGGGAATTCGCATCACTGGTTCAGTAAGCATGGATGAAGGCCAGATATATGGAAATCAGAAAGGCGATCGGGCGTTGTTCCTTTGCCAGCTTGCTCGCATTAAGAAGATCGATCTCCAGGAGCAGTGGAGAGCGACAACAGAGGATTTGGGATGGTTTGAAGTTGAGCGCATATTTCGCGGTCTCAAAGAATTCAAAGAAGCCAACTCCCTAATTGACTTCACAGACATGCTAGAACAGTTCATTACGGAGGCGCCTATTCCACAACTAGATCTCCTAGTTGTGGACGAAGCGCAGGATCTCAGCAAGATCCAATGGGATATGATTCATGCTTTAGCAGATAAGGCCCAACGGGTCATTATCGCTGGGGATGATGATCAAGCTATCTTCAGATGGGCTGGAGCTGATGTAGATTATTTCATTAACTTGGAAGGATCTAGCACGGTGCTCGGCCAGTCTCATAGGGTGCCCAAAGAGATCCAAACTATTGCCAATTCCATTCTTGCTCGTGTGGGAGACCGAAGGATCAAACCGTGGGAACCTCGTGGAGCTGATGGTAAGCTGGAGTTCACCACCACCACGGACGCCCTGGATATGAGTGAAGGCACTTGGCTGATTTTAGCGCGTAATGATTTCTTGCTTGATGATACTGAAGCTCAATGCCGCAGAGAAGGCTTTATATATGAGCGGCGACATCGTAAGTCTATAAGCGAGAAGACCCTGACCACGATCCGAAACTGGGAGACCCTTCGGGCCGGGGGTGTCTGTACTGCCGCAGAGGCCCGGAACATACTAAGATTGACTACTGCTAATATCAAAAAGTTCCCAGAAGAAGATGATCTAGACTTGAAAACTTTACAGGAAAAGTGGGGCGCTCCTGAAGGTTTGATTTGGCACAAGGCATTTAGAGAAATGACTTTGATAGAGAGATCGTATCTTGTTTCAGCTTTGAAGCGAGGTGAAACACCTTCTAAGATTCCACGGATTGTGTTGAGCACAATCCATGGGGCTAAAGGGGGAGAAGCGGAAAATGTAGTCTTGTTTACTGACATGGCTAGACGAACATGGTATCAATTGCGGGAAACTCCTGAAGATGAACATAGAGTCTTTTATGTAGGAGCCACCCGTGCCAGGGAGAGACTAATAATCATACTACCAAAAAGCAAATTCTTCTTTCCGATGGGGTAGGAAGCCCCTATAATATGTGTTATCCAAAAATACCTTTGGATAAGAATGGAGAAAGTAGCAATGGCTGGAAATAAAGATCCGAAACCGACTCCCAAAGCGGAGCCGATTAACAAAGAAGCGAAGATCACTTTGATTACTGGGGAAGACGTTAAGCTTCGTCGGCCCGGCTCCAAGGTTGCCAAGCTCTACGATCAATACAAAAATGGCATGACAGTCGCTCAGTGGCTCGAGAAAGTCAAACCGTTGGGCGGCGGCATGGGCAATCTTCGGAAAGACATTAAGTTGGGACGTATTAAGATCTCAGCTTAACCCGATTTCAGCACTCTCGCGTTACGCACTCCCTTTACGGAGGGTGATGCCTGCTTAACAGCGGCATGGGGCGGGAGTGCTGAATTCACCTAACCCAGAAGATTGAGACACCCAAAAGGAGAAAGTAGAAATGGGTGAGTCACATGAAATTCTGGCAGATTAATTTTATCAATTTTTCATCGCAATGGTGCGATGAGGGAGTCGTTCTTATATCGTCCCCGGTATGGAGCGACGCGCGGATGGAACTCGTCCCCCCCTGTTCCATCCGCGTACTTTTTTGTGGAAGGTTGAATTAATGAGGACCAAGGAGTTCTATGCATTTATGAAAGAACGAGAGTCCATCCGGTTTCTTAAGGAAGCCGGATCGCCTTGGCCCTGGACGCAGGATGAAATTCTGCGTACCTACAAATTCACAAACGTGAAACGTGAACATGATCGCACAACTCGATGGATGCGCGACAATTGGACTAAGCCGAATGCCAATCGGCATTCGGCTGAGATATTGTTCAATTGTGCATTGTTCCGATATTTTGGAACAACTGAGTTTGCTCAGGCTATTGGATGGCAGACTGAATTTGGATCAGCAGCGGTTCGTAGCGATATTAAGCAGATTGCTAGAGAAAGACTCTCTAGCAAGCAACGAGTGTTCACAGGTGCCTATGTAATCACCAATCAAGGCTTGAGTCTTCCTAAGGAGGAAGTCGTTGTGGATTATTTTTTACAGCCTTTTTGGGGAGCATCTGATAGATTATCAGTGATGGCAGCGGAAACAAAATCATGGAGAGCAGTCGCCTCTGAAATGAGGCGACTTCAAGGGTTTGGCGGCAGTGGATTCATGACAAAGGAGATTTTGCAGGATGCGCTCAATAGTGGAGTTTTTAAAAATGGTTGCGATGACCGCAACACTTATTGTCCTGTTGGCCCTGGCGCTCGTCGTGGACTTAATCGCGTGTTTGATCGGGAGATTAAACACCAACAAACTGAGGAAAAATTCCTTGAGGAGATGATCATGCTCTTTAGTCAAAGAGCTGACTTCTGGCCTAAGGACTACGTGAAGCTGGAACTTCATGACATTCAATTTCAGCTTTGCGAATATGACAAGAAAGAACGTGTTCGCCTAGGGCAAGGTCGCCCACGATCTAAATATAGGAGAACAGAATAATGGACCAACTTGAAATTCGACACTTATTTGACAAATTTATCAATAATTCAGAAAATCTTAACTGGCATGGCGGAGGAATAGATCTAGAAACAGGTGAAATGGACTTAACTTTTGACCATGATGGCCGAATATATGAACTCCGGCTAAAGGATATAGGACCTCATAATTCAGATGCGTAAATGGGGCTCCCCGACAACATGGTTCCGGCAATACATCGCTCGGATGAAGCGCCTTGACAAGACAGCCAAGGTGCCCTGCGGAGACTGCAATGAATGTTGCAAACAAGGAGGGATTCTTACACTTGACGATGGTCAAGTGTATGAAGCCGACAAAAACGGATGTTGTTCATTTTTAGAAGATGAAAAATGTACTAGGTACAGCATCCGCCCTGAACAGTGCCGCATCTATGATTGCCGCATATACTCCCTGCTTCAGCTAGACTTCATCGAGCCACGAGAACATATGGCCGAGGTCTATCGATCTTGGACACCTAAATTCAACACTAGGGATGACACAATACTGTGGACAGCTTTGAGAGTCATACGAGACGGCACCATGAAATTAAACCCCGACGCCATAGGCATCGATGAAGTGGCTACTGAGATACTGAAAAATTACCTGAATAACACGAAATCTTATCTAGATGCAGCAAGAAATCTTTTATCCAATTCGGAGAATTGAATAATGAAAGTTAGAAAAAAGCCGGTAATAGTCGACGCAATTCAACTTTGTGTTGGAAGCAATGAAGATGAAGTTGATGATCTTCATCGTTTCTTTGGAGACTTTATTAATTGGTCTGGGGATGATACTGGAATTGTGATTACTACTTTGGAAGGAGATCATTTTGTTTCTCCAGGTGACTGGATTATTAAAGGTATAAAAGGAGAATTCTACCCTTGCAAACCGGATGTATTTGAAATGACTTATGAAAAGGTAGAAGAATGAAAATTCTAATAGCGTTCCACGACCTAATGGATCTAGGTGGTATCATCAACAATCAGGAAGATCTTTATGCTGGGTTCCAGGAACTTGGGCACGAAGTAGACGTTGTAAAGCTGGTGTGGAAAATCACCCATAACGGCAGAGGCCCCAATTCTTACGATGGCCTTGAAAAAGGTAAGCAGGGATTCTGGATGAACCAACGGAAAGGTTGGGTCTGGCCGAATAAGAATGTGATTCCTTATAAAGGAGCGAGGAATTTACAGCGATGGAAAGACACCGCTATAAAGTATGATCTTATTATTTGGCAAATTCCTGTTCCCTCTAAGAATAAGAAAAACCGAGGAAATAGTGAGTGGTTGGAGTTGTATAATGTTCCCGTCAAACAAATTGCCTATGTTCATGATGGCAATTTTCCTGCTCGCTATCCTTGGCTCTATGCCGTTAGACATCACCTTGTGGGCATTGGGGCTACTCATCCTTGTGGTTATCACTCTTTGGCTAACATAGACATTCCCCGTGCTTTGTTCTTTACCTCCCAGGCTGATCAAGATAAACGTCACGGTCCCAAGTTTAGGGATCGTGAGAAGGGTTGGTTTTCCCTACAGACCTTTAAAGGATGGAAACACGTTGACGATCTTATTCGTGCCGTGCCCCACATGAAAGCTTGTCAGACTATGGTCATAGCAGGTGGAGGTATCCAATGGTACTACATGAACAGCGACGATAAGGTCAAGCCGGAGTATTTGGACGAAAATGGTGATAAAATATGGGATAAAGCAATTGAGGCCGGGCTTGAATACTTGGGGTACATTCAAAACGCAGAACGAGAAATGTGTCTGGACAACACGAGATTCCTTATTGATCCGTCTTGGTCAAAAAAGTTTGGGGCATACGGTGATCACCCCAATAGAGTTAGCATTGATGCTCTTATTAATGGTGCTATCCCCATAGCGCGGGATCAGGGGATTGCTGGCCCAGAGGGTGGAGATGGTGAGTTCTTCAAAGCTGGAAAGAACTTTGTGATGGTGCCTTGGAACGCGGCACCCCTGGAATTTGCTGAAATTGTGGACGACACTATGAATATGGGTGAGAATACCTTTAACGACATGTTGGAAGAAGGGCGCAAGATTGCTCGACTGTGGGATAACCGCGTCGTAGCCCAGCACTTTATTGACATGGCAGAAGGTCGCCCTTCGGGCGTCTACAAAAAGGAGAGGGATATCGGTCAATTCAGTCAGGAATTGGCCGACAAGAGTAACCAATACATGGAGGAGTTTTTTAATGCTTGAAAAACATTTCGTAATATTCTATAGTCCCGGGACTATGGTGGCTGAACAAAGCAGCATGTTCATTGATAGCTGGGACGTGGATAAAGCTGTGGAAATGGCTAGGGGAATAAAGCAACGACACGGTGCGACACCTTATGGATTCAGATTTTCTACTCGTGGAAGAACAGATGAGGAACTCGACAGTAAGGAAATTAAATCCAGTAATTTCTATTTTCTTGGTGGTGAAATTCGCACCCTGGCGCAAGTGAAAGCAGATAACAAGCCGAGTGAAAAGATCTTATTAAGTAATATGGAAAGCAACAAATACGATAAGATTATTGTGAATAATAGTTCTTGGCAGTGGACCCAGGAACTTCGCCCAGACGACACTGTATTGGAGTTTACACCGTGAGAGTAATAGTGGCACGAAATGTGAATGAAGCCTATGCCGTGGGTATGAATTTGCTGGCGGCGAAAGGGGTGGAAGAAGAAACTCGTTTTGCACCGGCAATCGTCATGCCCTATCCAGTCACCACCGTTTATACACGACCCTGGGAGCGGGTGCTATTTAATGTCCGTCGTGACTGTAATCCATTTTTTCATTTGATGGAAGCCCTGTGGATGTTGGCGGGGCGTAATGATGCAGAATGGATCGGAAAATACAATAGCACTTTTTATCAGTTTAGTGATGATGGCGTCACCTTTCATGGAGCCTATGGATATCGATGGCGTTTCTGGTTTCAGCAAGAGCCTAGAGGCGTTCCTGTAACTCATCAACCATTAGATCAGATAACAGCCTTGATTGTTCATTTACGAAATGATCCAAAAAGTCGGCGAGCTGTATTGCAGATGTGGGATCCTTCTGAAGATTTAGGAGCAGAAGGTAAAGACTTCCCTTGCAATTTGTCTATTGCGTTTCGTATTCAAGAAAATGTTTTGGACATGACAGTGTTTAATCGATCCAACGACATCATCTGGGGAGCCTATGGCGCGAACGCTGTTCATATGTCAATACTGCAAGAATACATTGCATCCCAACTTGGAGTTGGAATTGGAACTTACTATCAAGTTTCCAATAACTATCACGCTTATTCTGATGTGATGGAGAAAATGGGAGTTCCCGACCCTCACCCAATGGATCCGTATGACTTAGACCAAGTGAGCACGATCCCACTCGTCACTGAGCCTAATGCTTGGCGAATGGACTTGGATAAATTCATGTATGATCCTTGGGTGGGGGGACTTAAAAATTCTTTCTTCTGTGATGTGGTTCAACCTATGGCTATGGCTTGGGATCAATATAAAGAAAAGAAATACCCTGATGCGATCGCAACTTGCAATCGCATTACGGCTTCAGATTGGCGTCGTGCATGTCGTGAATGGCTGCTAAGGAGGCAGGAAAAAAGAGATGGAAAAATTCGAACGGTTGCAGAAGATTAGGAGCGGTGGAAATGTATCGCGATACCACACAATTCCTCTCATTCGCTCGCAAGATGTTGCGGCTCACTCTTGGGGTGTCGCTGTGGTTTATAATATTCTTTGGCCTGATGATGTCGGCCCGGCCTTGGTGGCTTGTCTTTATCATGACTGCGCTGAGTTTTGGACTGGGGACATTCCTGCTCCGGTTAAGTATCATTCCCCTGCTGTTAAAGAGGCTGCGGACAAAGTCGAAGAAGAATTTCGGGACAAGTATGATATCTCCTTTGATTTGGATGATGAAACGAAAGCAAAAATAAAGTGCGCCGACTACATTGAACTGTGCATGCGGTGTTTGGAAGAACGCCGCATGGGAAACACCTTAATTGATAAAGCTTTTCATAAAGGAGCGCAATTGACCACAGAATATAGAAAACGCCTAAAGACCAATAAAGATGGACAGTTGGTCTTTGAATTACAGAGAGCTATTGAAAAGGAGTGGAATTGTGTCACAGGAAAGGAACTATCGTGATGGATAACAACGTAATGGAGGCGATCGACGCCCTCGTTGAGGAAAAGACCTTCACGGGTGCGGCGCTTGAAGGAATCGTAGCTGTTCGCAAAAAGGCGGAAGAGCAAGAAAGAATAATTGTTGAACTGGAGCACAGGGCGGAACTAAGAAAAAGTGACATAAGCAGACTTGAAGAGCAAGCCAAAAAGGACGACGCCCATATTCGGCACTATCAGGAGCGTGAAGCCTTGGTGGAAAATCGTGAAGCAAAGATGGCTGAATTAGAAAAAAGCACAGCGGTCGCTGAAGCTAGATTCCATGTTGCTAGTGACATGTTTAGAACCATATTTGGGGAAGAATAGTTCTTGGCCACTTATTCAAAGATGCAGGCAATTGTGATACGATGCGCCAAGTGCAAAAAGCCGGTGGACGAGTCCGTGCAAGAAGCGGACCTGTGCAATATGGAACTGGTGTTCAAGGTTAGGTGTCATGGAGAATGGGATGGATGCCGAGTATGGGATGACTTTTTCCACAAAGCCAAAATTATCTCTGCCGAGGCGTTTACTTCAAGGAAAGTAAGTTATGAAGCAAAGATTTAGCTTTCGAGGATCTACGCCTGAGGAATATAGAGTCAGCGGCTATGAACGAGGAGTTGTCATGAGTGCAAATGAAAAGCAAGTAGGTGGCGATCACTACAAAGCGAAGATCCAACATTGGGATTGGGCATGGGCCAACAATTTGGATTACTTCCAAGCCCAAATCACCAAATATGTCGCTAGACATAAAAAGAAAAATGGTTTGGAAGACCTAAAAAAGGCCCAGCATTTCCTGGATAAGTATGTAGAGCTATTGGAATCGGAAACACCACCCACCAACGATCCAATAGGTCCATTTGGATTTGATCCAAAGGAGGACTCCTTGCCCTGCGTCCATAATTGGAGACCTGTTGCTTCACTTATTGAAGGGGCCAGCTTCAAATGTTCTTTTTGTGATGAGAGAAAAGGGCCAAATGCTATTTCGTGACCTCATGTGGGCGCTCATTAAGACAGGTAAGATCTATGATCTTACTAGAGACGAACTTGAGGAACTTACTGGGTATAGTCGATCTACAGTTCAAAGATGGTTTAAAAAGAAACCACAGATTACTCTTCAACAGTACATAGATTGGGCGAATGCTCTTGGATATGAAGTCACCATCACACGACGAAAGAATGATCCAACTTCCACTGATCCAGCCGGACAGTAAGTGGTCCCCGGTAGATCAGTTCCCTGAATTTCGGGGGGCTGACGCTGTGGGGATAGACACTGAGACACGTGATCCGTACTTGGATGAGAAGGGAGCGGGATGGGCTACCAACGACGGATATATCGTCGGTATCTCTTTATCGTTGTTGAAAGGTAGAATGAAAGAATCATTCTACCTACCAATCGCGCATCAAAATGGAGCTAATCTTGATAAAGGTCGAGTGGTTGAATACATTAAAGACGTTTGTAAAACAGATATACCAAAGTTATTCCATAATTCTATTTATGATATCGGATGGCTTGGGACCGAGGGAATTAAGGTACAGGGATCCATCTTTGACACCCAAATCGGAGCGGCCCTCCTTGATGAACGTCGTTATTCTTATAGCTTGGATAATATTGGTAAGGACTTTATTGGCGTTCAGAAAGATGAAGAACTCCTCAAAGAGGCGGCGGGGGCGTGGGGAATTAAAAAAGCCAAAGACATAAAGAAGAACCTATGGCGTCTTCCTCCACAATTTGTTGGGCCATACGCCGAGCAAGATGCGGATATGCTTCATGCCTTGAAAGCTTATGAACTCAAAGAGTTGGAACAAGATAAGCTGCTCGAGTTAAGTGAACTCGAGCATTCACTGATACCTTTGCTGATAGCAATGAGATTAAAAGGCATACGGGTCGACTTAGATCGAGCTGAGCAAACTAGGGCCAGTCTCGTCAAGCAAAAGCAGGAGATGCTTGACGAGATTAATCGCAAATATGGGTTTGAAGTAGATGTCTGGTCAGCCGACAGTGTGGCCCAGGTATTTGACTCTCAAAATCTGACCTACCCAAAAACACTGAAGACTAAAGCGCCCAGCTTCACTAAGGAATTTCTTGAAGGCCATGCACATGAATTTCCCAACATGGTCCGCACTATACGACAGTTAGAAAACACGATAGGAACGATGATAGATGGGCAAATTCTCAAATTCGGTCAAAGTGGAAGGATACACCACGAACTTCACCCCCTTAAAAGTGACAAAGGTGGGACAGTTTCCGGAAGGTTCTCTTGTTCCAATCCCAACCTCCAGCAAAGTTCGGGTAGAGATGAAGTCTTCGCCCCACTCGTCCGTGGTATCTTTTTACCTGAAGACGGAGAAGTCTGGGGAGCGTTTGATTATGCAAATCAAGAACCCAGACTAACGCTCCACTATTCTCAACTCACGAAACAGGCTGGTGCTTCTAAAGCTGTAGAGGAATGGAACAAAGACCCGTCCATCAGCTATCATGCAATTGTGGCAGAAATGTGCGACATTGAAAAACCTCACGCCAAAACGATCAATCTAGGGTTGGCCTATGGCATGGGTGAATTAAAGCTTTGTCAGTCTCTTGGGTTACCGACTGAGATAGTCACCAATGAGAGGACTGGACGCAGCTTTGAAGTGGCAGGCCCGGAGGGTAAGGGGCTCCTGGAAGAGTATCACAGGAAGGTTCCGTTCATCCAGGGGATCATGGACAAGTGTACGAACCTCGCGGCCCAAAGGGGCTGGATACGCACCATAGGCGGACGCCTGTGCCGCTATAACAGGTGGGAAAGCAGCAAGTGGGAGGCCAAGGGCATCGCAGCCAATCGTGCCGAGGCCCTGACCCGCTGGGGACCGCCCGTGCGCCGAGCGTTTACTCATAAAGCTTTGAACTCCTTAATTCAAGGGTCCGCTGCTGATATGACCAAGAAGGCGATGCGTGTTATGTGGGAGGAAGGCATTGTGCCGATGCACCAGATGCATGACGAACTGGATGTCTCCATAGGAGAAGAACGCCTCTGGCGCAGGGTGGAAGAAATAATGGTCCACGCAGTTGAACTCGTGGTACCTGTAGTCGTAGACGTAGAGTTTGGCCGCACATGGGGTGAGGCCAGTTTTAAAAAATTGACATGGGAACAAGTGAATGCCTAAATGTAAAGGGACGACAGTTGCGGGAAACCCCTGCAAGGTTGAAGCGATTAAAGGTGAGGAGTATTGTGGTAA
>Ga0209434_1000221_pt1 | contig 29147 bp, 21 predicted proteins | sample ETNvirnome_2_300_FD_184068 | JGI IMG/M metagenome (GOLD analysis project Ga0209434, IMG submission 184068) | Marine viral communities from the Pacific Ocean - ETNP_2_300 (SPAdes) (version 2) | ecosystem: Environmental > Aquatic > Marine > Oceanic | place: Pacific Ocean | collected 2013-06-22 | reverse complement strand
GCGTCTTTGCCTTGCTCTGCCATTACAGGAATGAGTTTTTTCATCTGGTCTGTTAGCGCTTGTACTGACTCAGAATTCTCTTGGTTTGCAGCCACAACCTGCGACTGCAAGTCGCCCGCCTTTTCAAGACCTGCAACTTCACCTGCGACCTCTAAGCCACCTTGACCCAGAGCTTTCATCGTGTCCTCAACACCCATTCCGGTCAACTCAGATAGGTAATTAAGCTCTCGGCGGCCCATATTCGCAATGTCAACGCCGGCACGTGATGCAGCCTCTTGAATCATTTGGAGTCGTTCAGTAGGATCTTCGGTGGCGAACAGCTCAAAGGCGTCAATGCTAATACCAAATGATTGACCTAGCATAGCTGCTTTCTCTGCGGCTGAATCAAAATCGTCGAAGGAGTCCACAAGGCCTCCTCCCATTGTAGCAAGAGAGACTCCTGTCTTTGCCGAAGCTGCAGCGACTCGTGCTAGCTGCGATTCAGAGAAAGTTGCAAATGACTTCATGTTCTTTCTAAGGGCATTCTGTCCTTTTTTGATAATGCTAAAGTCAACTCCGGAACTTTTTGCATATTTGCTTGTTGCTTTGGCTGCAACTGCCATCTGACCCTGGATTGATGTCCCGAAGGCTGCAGCTCTATCGGCAAAGATTGCAGTCTCTTCCGCAGATAATCCAAGCGCTGATCGAAGACCGCGTAAATTTAGGATGATCTCAGGGTCAGTGAGCTCTTTTTTAAATCTGTCTAAGTTCTGGGCCACAGCACCTTGAATGTCATTCTGCTCTTTGATAATTTCCTGCTGGGCTTTGGCAGGATCTATGGATAAGGTTTTAAGGCGTGCATCAACTGCCATTTGCCCTGTCGCTTGATCAGCGACCATATTCCGGAGCAGCTTTTGATTTCTTACGAATAGCTTTGAGCTTTCAGAATCAAGAGATCCGAAAGTTTTAATCGCATTGATCTCAATTTCCCTTAAAGGGGCGGAAAGCTTATCAAAACCTCCCATGCCTGTTGCTACTCCAGCCAAAAGTACAGGTCCGAGCTCCCCTCCTAATTGAGTGACTGTTTTGAGATCCACACTCAGGGCGGCGAAGCCATCCTTAGATTTTTTGTTTACCTCATTTACCTTATCGAGTTGGCGGTTTGATTGCTTGAGAACCTCTTGTTGAGCTTTAAAGGAAGCGCTTTGCTTATCGACGGCACTGCCGGCTGCAAGGGCGGCCTTTGTATACTCATCAAGTCGATTCTTAAGCTTTTCAACACCTTCTTTAGAATACGCGGCTTGTAAATCACGTAAAGATTTCGCGAGAGCAGCATTCGCCTCGGCCATCTCCTTGACGGCTTGAATCTGCTCTTTTGTCGGTGTGTTAGCCATGGGTTTTTTGGATCCTTATGGCTAAATATGCCCTAGGTGAATCTTCTTGTCATAGAAGCATTTCTAGATCGAGTTCTCTGCGAAGCTTTATTTGCCCTATTTGCCTTTTCAGAAAACTCTTTTATTATGCGATCCATGAACCACTGTCTATACGAAATAGGTATCTTGTAGCACTCGGTGTAGCTAAATCCTCCGTGCTGCATTAGAAGAAACGTGGTCTCCAGAAAGATTTCTCTATCCTCGGGACCAAGGCCAAAGAAAGTTTGCCCCTATGGGCAGGGGCAGTTCCTCCTCATGATCGCAATTTCTGCACTCAAAATATGATCTCATGAGAACAGTGGGCTCGTTAAGGCTTACAAACATGCGCGCAGCGAGAGAATCTTTTGCTGGCATGTTCCGAACAAACTTACTAATATATGACTTATCAGTATTGCCATCTATCGATACAATAGATCTAAAAAGACTATCAGTAACGGTAGACTCAGAAGTGAAACCTTGCTTCTTTTTTCGATCATCGGTCGACTGTGCTTCTTTTTCAGCGTAGCCCGTAGTAAATCTTATATTAACTCTCTTTCCTGATGCAGGTAAGATCACCTCAAATTCATTCAATCCCGGAGCAACAGGCTCTTGAGTAAGTGATCTAATAGGGAGCTCTGTTAGATTGCTCTGATGGACTTGGCTAGTCCCGCAAGATGGGCAATTGATATTAACACTATAATCTGCACCGTATCCTGTAATTCTTATAGCAGTTAGAATTGCATTTCTGTCACCTGCTAAAAGAGTGTCAGGATCAACGCTCTTATCAATTAGGCAAGAGTTAATGAGGCGGGATACCATGTCGCCGCTTTTAAGCAATGCTCTGGACGTGAGTATATCCTCTTCTCGCGCAGTCATCGCCCTAATATCGACAGTCTGTGCCATGTGAAGTGGGTGGGCCTCAGGATAAACTTTACCAAGAGAAGGCAACGGTACAGTCTCTACTGGAATATCAAAGCCTAGCTCTTGATGGAGTTGTTCTACTGTTTGCCTCTCTACAGGTAACTCTTCTCCCGTAGAGCTAAAAATATCATTTCTAGACATGAAATCTCCTTATGCAGAAATTGTATTACAGTTAGATGAACTGTTAAATTCAAGAAATCTAGGTATTAAATATTATTAGTACTGGAGTACGCAGTTGTCAAATCTGAGCGTCAAACTGATCTCAGTTGCAGCATCAGTGTCATATTTAAGGTCGTTAAAATTAGCATCTGTGATAAATGCACCCTTTACGTCCCAAAGCTCAACAACTGTTCCAATCGGGTCAAGCATCTTGAGCTGGCAATCGCGCTTGTAAAAGTCAGCGTATCCACTGCGACCTGAAACTGATTCAAAGTGAGTGCGTACCCATTCCATTACCTGCTGGGCGCCGGAAGGAGCGATTGGATCATGGAGCGTAACACCCATTGTCGAAAACGTTGTTTTTCCTGCAACATATCGGGTGTGATTAATAAAGGGTATCGGAACTTCAGCTGTCTGGATCTGTGGTCGAGCTGCAGCCTTCATCAAGAAAGCGTCAATGCCCTCAATGGCAAAAACCCACCTAAACTGGCGTTTCGGTTCAAACTTATTTGGAAGCATTTCAGCAACGGAAAGGGTCTCAGCCATCACAATCTCCTAGAATCTCACGATATAAATATATGCTTCTGATAAAAACGTCCATCAAAGTCCGTCCACTCCTGAATTTGTTACCACAAAGTCAAGAGAGATAAATTCTGCAGTTCTTGTGGGTTGAAGGAATATCTTTCCTCTGACAGTATTATTTTCAATATCTGACTGTGTTGTTGTGCTTGAATCTATAACCACTTTAAATCTGTCGATACCCTGATTCTGCTGGACTCTCTTCATTATTGGCGTTACCAGCGCAGTAAATCTCTGGAGGGTTGATTCTCGATTCGGCTCAAAGATAAGCTGCTGCGCAACTTGCTTAACTGAGCGCCTCAAATCGATCAGGAGCCTTCTTACGTTAACTCGATCAAGTGCTGTTGCTGCAGTTTGCAATGTTCTCTGTCCGAATACAACGGGACCCTGCGAATTTGGGAAACTCACTATTGGGTTAATTCTCTTGTCGTTTAAATCATCAATATTGTCTTCGTTTAATCGTACTGCCGTAGAATTTGCAGAGATCGAACCACGTGCGAAACCTGCGGGTGCGAACCACGGGAACGCGACGGCATCATTGAATGAAAATGCGCCAAGGACGGATACAGAGGGCGGTACTTGGACCGTCGCCGTATTTGCTGTAACTGTCTTAGTGGCACTGTTTAAAGTCTTAACTTGAACGTCCATGCTTAAGTCTGGGAAGTAAGCAGCTACGAAGGAGGAATCTAGGGCTCGGTCATTAAATGCCGACACTGTATTTGTCACGCTCACGTTTTGAATAGACGAAGTTACGACGGCATTTACTGTGTCTCTCTCCTGGATGTCCATCAAGTACAAGGCATCAAATCTATTCTCAACTGTCGTTATCGCAGAATTAGATATGGTTGCAACTCTCATTCCTGGAACTGCCAGAAGTTGAATATCAACATCTGCTTTTTCTCCGATCACATCAAGGGCTTTCTTGAAGGATCCCACAGTATTTCCGGCAGTTAAACCTCTATTGCTGTCATCCATCTCACCTTTAGCGGACAGATTATTGAGACGAGATGCGTTCTTGTCGAAGATGTTTACACCGTCAAAACCCTGCTGGAATGGCATGGTGAACTTAGCTAACCTTCTTACCGATGGGCTGGCTGTGTCATTTACCTGGAAAGCTCTCGTCTTATTATCCGGGCTAGTCGAAATACTTCCACCTCGGACATATGACCAGCTAGCAACTAGGTAGCTATCAACAGTCGTAGCGAGACCATTTGACCCCGTTGCAACCCGCACATTTTCGAGAGTAAACCCGTTGTTGTTAAATCTATCTGAATCCAGAACAAATCCGCTTGAATCGGCTTCTCCGGCATTGGAGCCTGTCAGGGGATTCAGATTTGACGGGTGAGAATCTGAGAAGAATTTGGTGAAGTTTGCGATCGTAGGATCAGTCACAGAGCTCTTGTTAGGTTCATTAAGAAGAATCTGTTTCTCAAACTGAACGCCCCAGTACAAGGATCGATTTGGAACCTTGCGAGGTGATAAGCCAATAGCCAAGTTCTTTCTTAGCGGAACCGGAGGCTGGACAACTGCCTTAAGCGTGAGCGATGTGTTCTTTTGAGGACGACCAGAAGCGCCTGCTGCTGTTTCCTGCTCAGGTGGTGCACAAAGAGCATTTGATCCTGATGTGTTCAGGTGATCAAGGCCTCGGAAACCGAGCGGCAATGCTGTTGCATCAATCTCAGCTTCATCGACATCTGAGGAAACCTCAACTCTTATTCTAGCAGAGACGTTAGAATATTTTCCTTGAACGACTAGCTTTTGAGAGCCAGCTGCTTGGTCAAAATCATAAAATGTATTGAGGTCGCCGATTCTTCTGGCAATGAAGTTCGGAGATGTAGGATCAAGGTTTAGGCCTCTGTGAGCCTCATATGCAAAAACATTTTCGTCGTTATCATAGAAGTCTCTAAGAACAAGATCGAAGGTCCCGTACTTATCAAGAGCATCAGGTGACTTAGATACGTTTTCAATTGAAAGCTTATATTTGGTGTTTGAGCCAGCCGGATCGCCTGACTTACCTTTAAGCACGCCATCACTTAGCAGGTGAACTCTAAATAAGTTCTTTGAAGTACCGCCAAATTTCTGGGATACGATGAATGGCGTTCTAGCAGCTCTAAATCTTTCTCTAAAGTTTTCAAAGTTTGGTGCGGCAGCTGCACTTGTGTTTCTATCAAGTGCACCTGTCAATAAGAACGCGTTCTCGGCGCTTCCAGAGTAGTGGCCTGCAGGACTAACTGCATTGTTTACCTGTGATCGGCCCCTGGTAGTAATTCCTGATCCCGTCACTACTGCATATTCTGGATAAACGTCATAATGTGTATAAAGAACATACCCATGATCCTGGAGAGCTTTCGGATCCTTGTTGAACACATTTGCAAAGTAATCACGATCAACAGGATTGAAAGAAGCAGTTAGAACTCTTGGATAATCAGACCCCTTATGCCCAGGGAGGAGCATGGTGAACTTCGGAGAAGAATTAACATAGTTAATGGTTCCTGTGAGGAAGCCCACAGTTGTTCCTGTGTCATCTGCATCATTCTGACCTTTGTAAGATGACGTCATCGTAGAAGTAGGTGTATTTCCTCTATTCATCAGGCCGTTTGAACATGAAAGACGCAAGTTAACACCCGAGGCAGCCATCAAAACTCCTCGAAGGATTGAAGATGCACCTCTTACAAAGTCGCTATCTGCTGCTCTCTCAATGCCTGCATCAGACAAGAAAGTACTTCCGGCTGACTCTGACATATAACAGCCCAGGAAGAAGGTTCTCCCCTCTCCGGCGCCGCCTGTATTTGCATCGGGATTATCCCCTACATATTGGGTTGGGAGAGGTTGACGGGCACCAACAACGAATCCTGCACGCGTAACAGTTCCGTCTGTTGTTGATCTTCTTTTACCGTCGCCGGAACCTAAGACTCTTACGTATGTCAGGGCATTAGAATTTCTTAACCATTCCCGAGCGGCTATCGGACCGAACTGGTCGCCGCTGATAAATCCGAATTTTGATTCGAATTCTGCGAAGCTTGAAACTGTGATCGGAACAAAAGCAGGCCCTTCCTGTGCTGTTCCTATGATTCCTGCAGGAACGCCAGTTGGACCCGCTGGGGTTGGTCCGGACCTGTCGATCTCAAAAGCTCTTACTCCGGGGCTTTTAAAAGTACGTTCGGCCATTACTTAAATCTCCAAATCATCATTCTTAACTATGCTTTACTCAAAGCTTACGCCGGCATTTGTTATGATGAAATCAATTGATATGAATTCGATGCTTCTTGTAGGAACTATCACAATTCTTCCGTTGAGCCTGTTCGATTCAATATCCTCTTGAGAATTATTTGAATCGTCCATCACTACTTTGAACTGTTCTATTCCGCTTTGAGCTTGCACCACTGCAAGTAAAGGAGAAACCTGTGCAACAAATTTCGACCTTAGCGCAGGTGTATTTTGTTCAAAAACAAACCCGTTTGCGACCTGTGTTACGAGGCGCTTGACTTCAAGAAGCATTCTTCTAACATTAACTCTATCCAGGGCAGACTTCGCCATCTGGAGTGTCTTCTGCCCAAAAATTACAAATCCTTGTTGCGGGAAAGTTGCAATTGGATTAATTCTTGCGTCATAAAGTTCGTCTCTATCTTTAGCAGTCAGCCTTACACCAACATTTTGCACGAAATCTAGGGCTCCCCTGTTGAAGCCTGCAGGTGCAAACCACGGGAACGAAACCTTGTCATTAAACGCAAGAGCTGCAAGGGCCGCAATAGAAGAAGGAACCTCTACGTTAGCTCCTGTGCTGACATCTTTTATCACCACGTTGGGGAAATATGTTGCTGCAGCGTTATTATTAATGGTTCTTCCCTCAAATTTCGATATCGTTTTTGACACGCTTGGGCTAGCCGTTGAATCATCAAACAGTCGATTTCCGTCGCTATCATAATGGGCGATATCTAACAAGTAGATTGACTTACCGTAATCCTTGTTTTTATCAAGTGCATGATCTGTAACAAATGATTCTCTTATGCCCGGAATTGCCAAAATGTTTGTATTGACTGCTAGCGGATCTGTCATGATATCAATAGCAGTCTTATAGGAAGCAATCCCGTTGTTATCTTTTCCGGTGCCGGCCATATTTGCGCTCATTCCCGGAGAAGTGAAGGAACTATTTGCTCCTCCTCCGGTATCGAGAGAAGTTGACTTGTCATTTAATCTGGCAGCATTTTTATCCAAAATATTCAGGCCGTCGAAACCACCGTAGAAAATATTGGTGAATTTGGCATACTCTGTAAACTTATTAAAAGTTATTGAAGATGTTTGATTGACTAGAGTTGCCAAAGTAATTCTATTAGTTCCCTCACTCTGTCCGTCATTTACGGTATATTTAGTGGGATCTATTACGCCGTCTCTAATGTATGCGGCTTCTGTCATAAAGGGGTCAACTGAGCCCGTAATTTCAGTGTCGTTAAAAGTTCCCGTGGACGATCCGCCAGCAAGCCTAGATAGAGCAACTCTGGCAAGGGTAAACTTATTATTATTGAAGGTCTTTAGATCGTTCGCATGCAAGGGTATTATCTGGGATCCTGTTGTTAAGACGTCCATCTTTTCAATTCCCAGAAACTTTGTCTGGTCGATCAAACCTTGATTAACTTCAGATGAGTTGTTAGCGCGAAGAGCTGCATTAGCTAGACCCGACCCCTGGATGGTTGAGTCTCCTGGGCACATCGTAGTCTTAACACCCCAGTAGAACCTGGGCTCAATTGTCTCTTCGTCACCCGGGAATCCTACGAACGGAATAGCACCTGATTTCACCGCGCCGTTTGTGACCTTAAACCTTAGCGGCACCGGTGGAACGATTGAGCCCGTTAAGCTTTCATTGGTATCACGCCCAGGGAGGGAGTCAGCACTATGAATACCAAGTCGAGTTCGAGTAGGCTCAAGAGCATCAATAGCATCACCCATGTTATTATTAGTCTTGAGTGCAGGAATACCTTTAAACCCAAAAGGAAGGCATTCCTTGGGTAAGTTTCCATCTGCAAGATCAGATGCTAAAACCACTCTCACAATATTTGACTTATTTGGATATTTTCCAGTGACAACTAGTTTTCTTTCTGTGTCCTCTATGGCATCAAAATTAAATACTGCTTTTCGGTCACCGATCATTCGCCCAATGAAATTTTCTGAACTGGGATTGAGATCGCAGTTCGGGAAAGACTCCAAGATTTCTCTTGACTTATCATTGTCCTCATATCTACGAACCTGGACTGTGAACGTTCCATACGGATTATTCTCATCTGTTGATCCTCGGATGCTTGCTATGGAAATCTTAAACTTCCCTATTGGGTAAGCTCCGTCATCTAGAGTTTCAAAGTGAAACAAGTTGTATTCAGTTTTACCAAAGGGCTGCGAGATAAAACTCGTAGTCCTGGACGTCGTGTATCTAGTGTCAAATCTACCGAAAGCTGTCAAAAAATTCTGACCTGCTTTGTTGTTAGGAGATGTGATCGAAGATCCTGACATCATTACGACAGATTTGTCAGAAATTGACATTGCAGCTAGTTCAGACTCAACATCAAAAGCCGCGTAAAGTAAATGCTTTTCTTGAGAGAACTTTTCAGGATTAGTGTTTAGGATATTTCTAATGTAATCCTTGCTGCGCGGATTTAATGATGCAGTTAGGACTCTAATGCCGTTTGCAGCATCAGGTGCTTCTCCGCCAAATCCGGTATCTGAAGATGAAATTATCAGCTTGAACTTCTCTGCCATTCCGGTTGTATTACTTGCAGAGGCTGGTGTAGCAATGTTATCACCCCCTTGGAGGGCAAGATAATCTCCAGAATTATAGACTGAGGCGTCGAGCGACGCACTTAGGACGCCAGCTCTCGCATCGCTCGTAGTAAAAATAACACCTCGAATTAGATTTACGTAGTTAGAACTACCGACAGAATCATTGTGGGTGAAGATAGGAAACCCATAGGTTTCTGAACCTGACAAAAAATGCTTTGCTGCCAGGAAATGAACTGTTCCCAAAGAATGCTTTACGTTTGTTGTTACGGGTGTGATTTTAAATCCCGCGTTTTTAACAGTTCCCTTTACTTCTGTAGTAGTGATATCGGTGGAAGTTGAATTTGCGCCGGCTCCGAGAACTCGAACGTAAGTTACGGCATCTCGGCTCTTTAAAAACTCGTTAACTGCGTAAGGGCCAAATTTCTTAGAATCAAGGTCACCAAACTTTGTTTTAAAGTCTGCCATCGATCCGATTGTGATCGGTACAAACGCAGGACCTTTTTCTGCAGGCCCTACTACTCCTGCAGGTGTGCCTAAAGGTCTTTGAACTCTTTGTGTTAAATCAACCTCTTGTTCAAAAAAACCCGGAGATCGAAAAGTCTGCTCAGCCATATGATTAGTCTCCTACGGGATTTACTAATGTCACTTATAAATATGTAGAGAAGGTTCAATTGTCACTTTAAAGCTCATCGATCTTGGTAGCGATTCTTGCGCTAACGACTGTCTCCCCTTTTCTTTGATTTCTCGTGAGTACTTTTAGGTACTCTATGTCGCCCTCTTTTGTGAACGGATTTATTACTTGTGTTCTTGCTTTTAAGTACGAGTAACGCTCATCTTCGACGATATCTCCCGCGGTGTTGATTTCATTCACATCGCTAAGAATAAATTTATCAATTTCACCCGTAGGATCAGGTAATCCAGTCGGATGTTGAACTATTGGAGCATTTGCAGTGAACATATCAAAGTGAATATCTGGAGCGGAAACAAATTTTCTAAACGGGCTCATATCACCAGGGTTTTGAGATGCAACGATAAACCCTGGAACCTTGACATTGAACGTGTACCTAATTATTCTCTCATCATTTGTAAAGTCGTCAAAATTATCCTGGTTGCTGACTGTTGAATCTGGGTACGCTACAAACCAGTATCCTTTGTCAGATTCTAACTTAAACTGGTTTCTATTTCCCGTATAGGCTCCCACAAGTCGCTCAATCATCTGGTTCATGTGAGTTGTGTAAGAGGTCCAAAAAGTTATCTCATAAGACACGTCAACAAAGTGGGGAAAAGGTATAGTGATTACTTCATATATGTGATGATCTTTGACTGTATTTGAAATTAAAGGGCCGCTAGATGCAGTCTCAACTGGAACTCGTCTTGAGTTAACAGTTCCGGGCTTAGATGATATTGGATCCGAAGCGGTCGAATTGTTATTTGAAGATCTTACGTTTTCCTGGTGCTTGAGGTCTTGACGATTAATTAAGTTTTGATAAACTGGATCCCTGCTACTCAGCTTTCTTCTTAGTATTAAATCACCCACATCAGAAAGCCTTTCTACTGCAGCTGACTGGTCGATGGCAGTTCTTCTGATTGATATTAGCGGGAGTATAAAAGCATCGTTTTCATCTTTGATTGGTTGACGCCTTTTAACCAGCGCGAATCTTTCTCCTGTCGCAAAGATAACGGGAACATCTCGAGACTGATTTTTCTGCGTTACTGTAAATTTTATTTCTTTGTCAAAGAGGTCAAAAAGAGCTTTGTCGATATCTTCTAACCCGCAAGGAGGTAAATGAAAATCACTAGGAACATTTTGCCCTTCTAAGCCCGAAGGTATTCTTTCCTTCTTCGAAGTAGGATTCAACGACGTTTTTGTTATTGTTTGTCTAACAGTCATAACTCAGTTACTCATCATAAAAAGCAGAACCTGCTGATGTAGGATCGCCTTTCTCTGAGACTTCTTTGGGTCTCGTTATTGGTTCATCTAAGACGCCTTTTCTTCGAAGCTCTCTAACGTCGCCTGTTTCTCCTTGATCGTTAGTAGGAAATCCTCTTTGCTGGACAAATGTTTCCTGAATTGCATCCGGATCCGTAAGCCCCTCATCGGTTGGTCCAAGTACCCTGGTAAAGAAAACTTGCTTGCGACTTTGTTTACCTATAACCTTGATTCCATCGTTATGTTCAATCTGGCCAAAGATATTCTTCGTTACCGTCACTGACGTTATTTCGAATATGACACTGCCATAAGTGAAAAAGTCGCCCGTATTAATCTCTATCTTTCTATCTAGAAGATCTCGAGACTGTATGAAAACCTCTATGTTCTGTGTCTTTTCAACACCGTATCTGTTGGTTGTAAAAGACGGTTCTTGATAATCAACTAGGCACTCAATCTCAATCGGAGATTCAAATATTTTCTCTGGAGCCTCGTCATAAAGCTCATTTATCTTTGTTCTAGACTCTGAGATTGAGTAATAGTATATTTTTTGACCTATAACATCCTTTATCAGCTCTTTTGTAAGATCATTGATAAAGTTTATCTCACGAGGTGTGACAAAAAGTCTTGCCATCTAGATCTCCCCTAACCCATCGTAATCGCGCGACCGTTCGGGACAGGGACGGTTCGCAAATGCTTTTGTATGTTTTCAGCTTTCGTCGCATTTGTCTCAATGATCTTATCGTACGTCATTGAATCTAGCATTTCTCTAAGCTGCGTTATCAATTCTTTCTTATCTTCTCTACCTTGCGATACCAATGTATCACCATCAAGCTGAATATCAGTGTTGGGAATGGGCAAAGATTTAAATTTAGATCTTACAAGACCCAGAAGCTCTTTGCATAGAGATAGGGTATATTGTCTAACCCACTGTCGACCGATGCTATTGACATTAGTGTAGGTCAGATTTCCAAAAGGAACATTTGAGAGGTTAGATACACCGTAAATTGTATCATCTCCGAAGGATGGATTCAAGGGATCAGGAGAAAAAGCGACACGTATGAATATCTTTTTATCTGTCTGGTCTCCTGTAGGCATAGGATAAATTCTTATATTTTGTCCTACAATCTTATAAGAATAGTTAGATCTTCTAACTCTATGAGACACATCCATTTGACCGGCTCTTAAGATATCCTCAAATACAGGTAAGACATAAAATATTGTCTCAGGAGTGAAAGACTCAAAAGAGAATTCATTGTTGAGGTAGTTTACAGCAGATGTTGTATCGAAAAATCTATATGCTGCCTGCGGGTTAAAGTGAAATACCTCCTGGAGCTTCATCTTCGTAGTCTGAGTATTCAATGATGAAGAATAGATTAGGTTTCCCTCTTTGTCCTTAAGATTTTCATAAATATTATAATCTTGATGGCCGTCTCTTAGCTGTATTGATCCTGATATGCTATCGTAAGATCCGCCTACCCCGGCTTCAAATGCATAAGGTTCCGCTTGACGATCTAAAAATTCTAGCGTCTCTCTTGGGAATTTTTGCTCGGATCCTGACATGCTGCCAGTTGCTGTTCCCAAGAATGTTGAAAGTTGCGATCTTGCCTGATATTCGTTGACAATTTGACCATATTGAAAGAAAGACTCTTCAAAGCAGGCAAAAATTTGCTTTTTTGTTAATTCGACAGACAGAATATCGTCGCCGAGCTTTCGCTTAACAAATGTCACCATCTTGTCAGCATCAGATTTAAAATCTGTGTCACTATCAAATGCGGCGAATGGTGTAGGATTAGATGTATTAGCGAATGTTGCCACGAAGCTCTCCAGAAACTCTCACAGTATAAGTATGAAGTCCGGAGACTTAGGACATGATCATCTCGCTTCCAAAAACAAAAAAAGAAAAAGGCGCCCCACTTGGGGACGCCTTTCTCTTCTAATGTGACAGTACTAAGTCTTAGCTGTCAACCACTATATTATGCGGCGGCTACGGCAGCATTGGCGAAGGCCGTTATCACCCTGGTGCTCGTAGGCCCATAACTATCACACACATGAAAGGATGGGGCCCCCCAAAAAAAAATGAAAAAGGCCGCACAAAAGTGCGGCCTTAGACATTTAAATAACGCTAACAAAGTTAGGCGGTATTATTCTATCTCCTAGACTGTTGTCACAGGAGGGCCGGCAACGCCGGAAAGACCTAGAATTATCCACCCGATAGTATCATCAACGTATTGAAGCACTGCGCGGTCACCCGCGTCAGCAAAAACGATTGTTGCCCACCCGGTGCCCGTGGAATTTGTCGCCGCAGTCAATGTTCCGTCGCCTCCGCCGTCTGTTGCAATATAAATGGTTAACACCTGCCCGGGGGTACCGTTAACTATCGTTAAAGCCTCGGCGTCACCGCCGGTGGTTTTTGCAACCACACTGCTGGTTACGGGAATCGCGAGTGCATCGGCTGCTGATGTTGTGCTGCCACCCGGGTGATAGAATCCGTTTATGAATCCTGCTCCCGAGGATTGAACTAACCCTTTGTTTTTAGTATAACTTACCTTTGGCATAATATTCTCCTTTATTTTGTTCGCATGATTCCGACACGGTGGCGAGGCCACCCTTATGCAATGTGTCGGGCCTAATATTAGATATGCTTGTGAACTTAAAAAAAGAGGAAAATATACGAACAAAAAAAGGGGAGCCCTTTCGGACTCCCCTTCATGAAACCGAAGTTTCTATTGTCGCTTAGATGATGTTCAAATCAGCAACCGTGACTGTACCGTAGAAGTCAGCGCGAACCATCTTCTTGCCGTAGCGAGTCATCACGCCCTTGCGGGGTGTGAAGTCTTCTGGCGCGAAGATCGTTGGGGTGACGATCAGCGGAACATACGGAGCATAAACATAACCTGTCTCAAGGTAGCTACCACCCTTATAACCAACAAGAACCTTGTTGCGAGGGAAGTAGGGGTCCTTGTAGACCGTGAAACGATTGCTCAGCGAACCAACCTTCTCAGCACCGAGATTGAACGGCGAGGCAACTTGGCCCTCTCCGTCAAGGCTCAGTGAAGGACGGTAGAAAACCGAAGCTTCGAACATGGTGCAAACATCTGGTGAGGTCACGATGAAGTTTGCAGATCCACGTAGAGTCTTGCGGTGAATGGTGTTAGCACAATCGATGATCGTCTCAACGAGAGTTTCGTACCACTCACGAACTGTACCCGTGAAGCGAGGTCCTGCGGAAAGGCTATCGGTCAACTTGACCTCTTGGCCAGTTTCCTTGTTGAGGAACTTACCGGGTGAGCGTGACCAGTAAAGGTTAGCGCCCTTGGCTTCCGTGAGAAGGTCGTTTAGGATCTCACGATCGATTTCCAGAGCAACCTGCTCAGAAAGGATCTGTGTCAACTCAACCTCAGCGTCAAGACTGTGGTATGCGTTAAGATCCTGTGCCAGTTCTGGTGACCAGCGAGCTCTCAGCTTACGTGTCTGAGCTGTGACTGCGATAGACTCAACCTTGATATCAATCTCAGGAATGACTGGGGAAGGCGTGCTTCCGAAGTCAGACTCGAAGGAAGGAATAGTCAGGGTAGAACCGGATCCAGACTCAACATCGAGCGAATCACTAATCGCGTATGACGCGGTCAGAGTTGCACTGAATGTCTTGCCGACACCTTGGTATGTACCGGAGGTGACCAACAGTAAGGCCGCATTGGTCGTCGAGGTCGTAACCATCGGATCAGAGGTGAACACGTTGGTAGAATTGTCGAATGTACCAAGCTGGTTCAAGCGACGAAGGTTAACAACGTTCTTGCCTGCTTGCCACACATCACCGAATGCCTTGAGGCCGGTCTTGCCATCACCATGCACGTTTTGACCGTCAGCCGCAAACAAGGAAATATCCTTGACATTGGTGAGATCAGCAGCCGAGAGAACATCTCCCGTGATGTCAAGAATCAAGAACTGGAATCGACCGTCAGTATTCTGGTTTACATCGGCTTCGATCTTGGCCATAACCTGAGGATCGAATTGCAGAAGCTTAGGATCTGAACCTGTGTGGTGGCAAACAGCTGGAGCCGCCGTGGTCGAGTCTGTAAGCACTGCGTTCGAACCGAATGCACCTGAGAATACAACGTCATCTGTCTTCACAATAGAAGAACTGTGAACCTTAGAGTACGTTGCACCTACAAGGTCATACTGTCCGCCGGTTGCTGTAGAACCGGAACGTACACCCTTACCTGCTGGGTTGTTGTAAATTGACTGCCCGCGGGAATAGGTTTGTGCATCATTAACACTACCAGCTCCGCCAGTTGTCAGTGAGGAATCACCGCCGACGTTAGAGCCGTAGGTGTAATCCAGATAAAAGAGCAGTCCCGAGGGAAGGCTCATTGGCTGGATTGAAACCAGCTCATTTGCGACTAGGCCGCCGAATACACGACGGACAATTGGGAATGCGATATTGGAGAAACCGCGTAGGTCACCTGAGACAGATCCTGCTCCGCCTCCTGAACCGATTGAACTCTGCTCTCGCAAGAGCTCAGCAGTTTGGTTCTCAAGAAGGCGCGCCATGTTTTCGCGCTTTGTTGATTCCAGACCACGGAGAAGGCCGGTGCGAGACCACTTCTCAACCAACCTGGAGTTCTCCTCACCCATGTGACGCGACCGAATTCCTTCGGACAGTGCCTCGAGTGAAAACTTAGACATTTTAATCTCCTTTAGATTTTAAAGTTTTCTTTACTTTATGCCTGCTAGCAATGCCCAGCGGTTTGCCTCTGGGGTTTCATTAAGTGTCATTGCAGCAGACTTGGTTGGACGGCTTGCGCCGCCGATGTTGCGAGAGGATGTTTTACCCTCTGCGCGCTTACTAAATGACTCCGTAAGAGTCTTAAATAGAAGCTTCACCTCTCGCAAGCTTGCGGCGTCATCGAGTGTTTCTATGGCCTGGGCCCGTTGGGTCTGGCTGAGATCACTATTCATTAGCAGCTTATTGGTGTAGAGCAGCTTCGCGTTAAACAAGCTCATCTCGCCGAGCTGTGACTGGAGGTCAGCAACTGCACTTTGATAACTTGCTAGCTCGACTTGGAGTTCGTCATTTTGCTCGGTGGCGACTGGCTCGGTCGTTGTTTCTTCTAATACTTCTTCTTCTTCTGCGGTGGGTTCACTTTCTTGCATAAGCTTAGCGAGCTCCTCACGCAGCATGTTCTCGTCGATTTCAAGGATCATGTCGTCATCGAGTTCGTCCATCTCGTCGTATTCGACGCCGGCTTCTTCTTCGACTTCTTCTTCGTCAGGGGCTTCGTCTTCCTCAAGCTCCATCATAAGCTCATCAAGCTCCATCATGTCATCAAGGTCATTTCCCTCTTCGACTTCCTCATCTTCCTCTTCAGGAATTTCGAAATCTTCTTCGTCGCCGACTTCTTCTTCACCTTCGGCTTCGGCTTCTTCTTCGCCTTCGGCTTCTTCTTCGTCTTCGACTTCTTCTTCGTCAGCTAGACGAACTTCAAGATCTTCGGGTGCTTCCGCATCCCCAAGATCTAGTTCAATGGTAATGACTTCTTCGGATAGAAGGTCCCTAAGTGATCGCTTCATTTCTTTTATCTCCTTTTTAAATTCCTGAATTTGATCTTGAGAATTTTTAATGACGCTTTCAAATATGCCGGCGCCGTCGGTGTTAATAATTTTTTCGTCTAGTTTTTCTGTCGCCTTATCAGTAATTGCAACGACAGTAATATACTTTTTCAAATCAGGCTCATCTAAAGACTCTGGGGAAATATTTCTAATATTTTCAAGCATTTCATTAAGAGATGCTAGATATTCATTGCATTCTTTTACTTGATCTGCAGTGGTAAGAATTTTTGATTCTTCAGAGCTTGATGCATCAAGTGATTCTTGATCTACGCTAAGCATTTCTTGAAGCTCTTGGGCTGCTTCGGGGGTTAAATCAAACTCTTCACCGTCTTGAATCGAATCAGGGCTTAGCTCTAGCATAGCCTCTTCTACTAAATCAGAATTTGAATTCAAGTCATCTGTCTCCTCCAAGATTTGAGTCTCTATAAGCTCTCTAATCTTGGGAGTTATTGACTCAATTATCGCATTTTTTGCATTTTGCTCAGCAATTTCCCTAAGCTTTTTTGCATCTGCGATGGCTTGTCTATAAAGGTCACTAGTCATAAAGATCACCCGTCTACACTGTTAAATATGATAATTCTCACAAAAAGTCAATCTAAGATTGCTTCTCACGCCTTCTTTTTGCTTGATTCGTTTTCTTTCTTTTTTTCTCAGACTTAGAAAGAAATCTCCCTAAGTATCTTTCTCTGACTTCTTTTTGCATCCCAGACTTTTTATATAGCCGCTTAAAACGAGCGATTAATTTTTCTGGATTCTCGCTGCGACGAGACCTGACTATTACACCAAATTCCTGGGGTTTCTGATTCTTTTTATACCTACTCATCGTACTCATCGTCTTCGCTGACATATTGCATTATGAAGTCAGCTAATGATGGCGGAATCTTTTTTCTTGTCTTGACTGCTGAATATGATTGCGGTCTTCCACCGATATTCATACCAATATGCCTTCCAGATTTTGTTTTATAGATTCCGGCGCCGTTGCCCATTGCATAAATCTGGCTTATTCCTCCGCGTGAATGCACCGGACTAATGTTGAAGTCTATGTCTTTTATAGAAAAATTTGCCTCTTCATATAGGTCAAGCCTGGTGGCCCAGTTAACAAATGCGCCGCGGTCTGTCCAGTTGCTGCCAAAGGGATCATTAACGTAAGAAATGCCGCCGATTTTTGACAGCATCTTATCGGACATTTCAATGTTTTCCTCACTATCTTCTTCTACGTCGCTATAATCAGACTCGTCAGAAGAGGTATAGGGATACGTGGGATCCATTGACATGGGCGTACCAACAGATGGCTTTGAAGGTTCAATCTTTGATAGACTGCTATATCCAGCTCCGGTACGAGCATCTGGTCGTAAATTCAGATATCTTTCAAGTAACGGTGAGGGCATGAATCTCTACATCTAGCTCTTTGGAGAACTAACCCCTAGTCCGTAACTACCTATCTTGAGAAGTGATATATCCTGGGATGTTGCTCGAGGATTTTTTAGTCCATCACCAACAAAGGCTCCACCACCAGGACGACTAGGTACAACAATATTTTCTTGCTCGCCGGCAGCGTTTGGAGATGCAACGTTTGGAACGAATGGGCTTACGACAGGGTTTCCCGAATTGTCATTTTTTACTTCTGCCAGACTCGGAGCGTCAACAAAGTCTCTATTATACGTGGGCAGTCCAAAACCGCTTCCTTTCAAGCCTTCTCCTACGAGGGCACCCTCCAGACAAAGGTCTTCAAATCTTTTTCTTACTTCTTGATCGCCTGCTGGATCGTAAATGGGTGACTGTGGATATGCAGCCTTTAACGCTTCATCATTTCTTCTTCCGGGGAGACCTGGGTTTTCGGGTCGTGACACTTCAAAAATATCACCCATGCTTGTGTGAGAAAAATTAGACTTTGACATTGGTTACTCCTCCTGCTATTAAGTATGGAGCTAAATTAAACTTAAAATTATTTCTTCGAATCTTCATCAAAAGCAAGCATGGCCCAATTTGAAGAACCTTCAAACAAATCTTCTGGATTATATTGGGCGGCGGCTCGGGCTGCAGAATCTGATCCTATGGGTGCAATAGGTGCTCTGCCCTCAGAACCAATCTGATCTTGCAATGTTGTCTTTGCCGTATCTGCAAAAATTGCAGCCATAGTAGGGTCCTGCGTCATTGAGGAAACGGCCTCATTAACTCTTTTATCAAATCTAATGTTATCAGTGGCGGTATTTCTACGCCTCGGAGTCTTTCTATTTTCTCTGGAATTTGATCTTTCATTTTTGGCCTCAACAAGAGGCTTGGCAGAATCACCTATTCCTTCTGCAAGAATTTCAACAATGCATTCTTTTATAAGATCTTTAAGCTTAGATCGAGTCAATTTCATTATCCGACCCCATCATATCCACTGGATCCTGTCAAGGGTGGGAACTGGCTGGTGCCGATCGGTGTGATTCCTGCGATGATGGAAAATCCGGCGTCGGAGGCGCCGTCGCGTCGGAAGTAAAGGGTCTTGCACCTAATCTCTAATCGGGGAGAAGTAGTATTAGATTCTACGACAAAATAGTTTCTTCTGTCAGCAGCAGACTCACCACCAGCTGGATTCGTAGGAACCGAGCCAGAAACGCCTCCGGTGCCGTTGACACCAGCAACGGAAAAGCCTACTCTCAGATCCTGGCCTGCGGTTTCTTTAATAACTAGAAATCTTGAGACACCAGGTAATTGCACCCTGATTGGGGTTGTGCTCACTTCAGCACCATTTGATGATGTAACAAATGGCACACCTGACAGTTGGTAAGATGGGACATCACCTGCGCCCCAGTCTGGATAATTAAGAGGCATCGTTATCTCCATCCCAATTCAAAATTTTATTAGCTATTCTATTAAGCTTATCTTCTTTTCCAAAAAATGCGCGAACCTGTGCCATCTCGTGGGAAGAAAGATCTCTTGCTTCTCTCATTATAAAGGCTCCCGGAGTTGAGGGCTCAGAAACAATATCCCAGCAGATTAGCTGGAAATCATCTTGTACAATTTGATGACCTCCTTCAGATCTTGTAGATCCTACTCCCCTGGAGGATATTCCAATCTTGACACCTGACTGTACTAAGCTTTTCAGTATATTTCCGTTCGGAGTGTCTAGCACCTCGATGGTACCGTAACAAACGTCGCCGTCCATGTGAGCTTCCCGAATCACGTGTGAAACATTCTTTAATTCAACAACTGACGTGTCTGGGTGATCAAGCTCTCCCATCGCTCGGCCGTCCTCGATAAAACGCTGGTAATTTTCCACTTCTCTGGAAAGAACACCCAGGGGGTAAACTCTTCCATTTTGGTTTAACGTGTTTGCTTTTTGGAGGATACCCTTCATCAAAAATTTTCCGTCATCATTTTCAACGGCTTCTTTGACTAGATGTTCATCATACTCAAAAGGCATGCATTCAGCTAAAAGTTTCATTATTGGCTCCTTTTAATTCTTCGGATAGCTCAATTATTTCTAATGTTCTAGCTATTAATCCGTCATCGACAACGTCGGTTTCAAGACCTTGTATTTTCTCAATTACTAAATTTAGCTTTTTAGAAAGGTTGCTATCTTTACCGATTACGTAGTTGCTTAGATCTGCGATGGCATCTTCCTTTATTACCCGGATCTTATTTCGAGCTTTAACCAGATTTACCTCGACGGCATACAAGTTGATGAGCTCAGATTGATTTTCATTAAGTCTGGTTTCATATTTCTTTTGAAGCTTATTGGTCGCGACCGTTACCACCAAGTTATCAATGTTAGGGTCGGGATCTTCAGTTTTAACTTCAGCCTGGGGTTGAGAGAGAACCTCTAGTAACTTCCTTTCATAATCAACTACGGTATTAATATCAAGTTGCTTTTCACTTCTCCAGTATCCTATAATAGAAGAAGCTGTCGCATACATTCTATAGTTCGGTACAGATTCTGCATAAAAGTCATTCTTATCGAACTCGTGATTTATCTCTCTTATCAGATTGCTTTTTTCTATCTTGAGCATCTTGGAATCGAATTTTTTTGAAGCCTCTCGTGCTTCGCTAAGCACCGCTGATGCTATTGATTCACTTCCAACTGATACGTTCACGAGGGCGTTTATAAGCCTGTATTCTTTGTGAAGCTCAGATCCCGAACTAAAATATTTTTTAACGATTGACTTTGAAATACTTGCAGAGCTATTATCCCCCTCAACAAGAGCGCGAGAAATCTTTCTGATCAAAAGCTCATATAAGATCCCAGAGTTTCTCTTTTTATTATGTCTCGTCATCTTCGTCTCCCTCAATTAGTAACGCAGAGGACTTTTCTTTATTACTATTACTTATGCTTCTCTCAAGACTTTTTAAAGTCTGCCTTAGTTGTGCTGTCATTTGGTTTTGCATATTTTCTTGATTTTCAAATCGAAGATCTGATCCCAGCACTGTCTGCCTATCTCCGATAGCATTGTTGGTGTATCTTTCTTTGCTGGGTGTTGTTTTATTGGCTTTGACGCCTAAGTCAAAGGATCTCGCATCATAAACCCCTGTTTTTCCACCCTGCGCTTTCCTAGCCTTAGTATTTGATTTGTTTCCTGTTGATTTTACAGTTGAGCTAGGATTGATTGGTGTGGGACGTGCTTTTCTAGAGCTTTTTTCTTGTCGATCAGAAGAAAGCTCATCTGTGCCTAGGAGAAGTTTGTCAGAATCCTTCTTCTCTGCTGCAGCCTCTAATCCTTCTTCTTCTCCGCCACCTTCTTCTTCTTCTCCGCCAAGTGGCGGCTCTTCTAATCCTGCAGCCTCTTCGCCTCCAGGTAAGGTGACAGCTTCAACTTCTAAATCTCGGAGCTTGTCTTCTTCTTTCTGCTTCTCAATCGTCACTATTTCTTCGTTTGTTAAGCCTAAAACTCTTTTGCGCAGGTAATCTCGCGAAAGCATTCCTTCAGGGGAGCTTCCTGCAATCTCAAACTTAGTTCTAAACAATTCCAGTTTTTGCTGTTGCGCGATTGTCGATGGATTAGAAAGCTTTAGAGTAAAATCTATTAAATCCTCTCCATCAAAACCGCAAGAATAGAGGTGAACTGCTGCAATTTTATTTAACTCAGAAATCATAACGCGCTGGACCTTGTTGATTGTCCTGGAGAATCGGATATCTTCTTGCGCGAGAGTTGCCTTAGAACTGAGCATCTCGTCATAGCCCAAGTAAGCCTTCGGAACTTTAAGCGCTGCAAAAAGCTTTTTCTGGATGTATTCAACATCTTCGATCGCAGTTGTATTCTGACCTCCGGCCAGGGTATCGATCGCTGTTCCATCTTGTTGACCGCGCACGGGAAGAAAATAATCTTCGTCAACTGAAAGCGGATTGTATCGGAGATCAACTCGACCCGTCTTTTTATCTACCACTTGGTTGCTTCTGAGAGCTGACTTAGCTTGCTGCATGTAAGTTTCAACTTCTTCGGGAGGCACATTGCCTATGTCGATTTTAAAGACGCGACGTTCCGGGGAACGAATCACGCGATAAACTAGCATCGCATCTTCAATGAGAATAAGCTGCCGCCAAATTCTACGTGCAGGCTCAATAACTGAAGAGCCGTATGGCAAAAATGCATCATTTCCCAATAGTCTAAAATGAGCAATCTGCCAATTTTCTAATACTTTATTTCCCTGTGTTACCCATCTAAATCTCACTGCCATAGGATCATCGGGATCAAAACCTTCTTCTCTCTCGATTTCATTTACAGGAATGGGAATTCCGTTCATAACACCGTGCTCTGGGGAAATATCCAAAAAGAGAAAAAAGTCTCCGTACTTACATAAATTTCTTGACCACGGATTTAGATTAAAGTCTATGTTTAAATTATCATAAAATAAATCTTCTAACGCTCGTCGAATCTTGTCATTTTCAGAATAGATGTGAAGGCATCGCCCTATTTCATCCTGCGAACATGACTCATCTGCGTAGATGTCCAGCGCAGATGCGATCTCAGGCGTGTTGTGGACTATAATGGAGTCAGTTGCGTAATTCTTGTAGCCGTCTACTGTTAAGTCGTACAGATCGATAACACCGTGAGGTTCGATACTTACAACCTTGTGATTATCAAAATTTTCCTTAAAGTCGCTATAAGACGAATATCCTGCCTGCTTAACTCTGTTGAGAATTTTTATGGGTGTTGTTTTAAGTTTTGCTGCTAATCTCTTGCTGGATATTCCCTTTTCAAAAGCATTAAAGATCATCTGGGCAGTTAAAGCAGAATCATATTTTGGATTTTTTCTTCCTTTGTTGTCCCAGCCATTATTTTTCCAGTTCTTATTATATGCACGAGCAAATGAAGTGAAATTATTAAAACCGTTGCATCTTAGCCGATTTTCAATTACAGTTGATGAACAATCAAAAACTCTTTGCAAATGACTCCAGTTAAATCCGTCTCGATCACATACCTGGAGAATCTTAGCAAACGTAACGTCTTTTCTTTTAGCAGGATTATTTTCTTTCATAAACTTAGAATGACGCTTCTTGAATTCTTTTATCCACTCTCCGTTATTTGCAGAATCCCACTTTTTTCCATTAATAATTTTTGAATGATAGCTTTGATGTTCGCTTGCTGTCATAATCTGCAGATTTTCAGGTCTGTTGTCCCATTTCTTGAAATTTTTATGGTGAACTACTTCAATATCTTCTAGATTTCTTTCAGCGACCCACTCAGCTATCAATTTATGCTCAGAAACCCAGCCGTTTTTAATGGTTGAACTTTCATAATCCATCGCATAGATCCAGCGATACCCCTCCCCAAGATCTCTTCTCTGTTTTTCGAAAAAATCCTTTCTATAAAACGGCATCATTGAATCGTCGGGTTTCAAGTCTTGAACTTGACAATATGTTCCATCTCGTCTCATTACACGATGGTCAGGGGTGGCAATCAATTCCTTTCCAGAATCAAATACAACTTTGTATGACATTTCAGTGGCAGTATGTCTCGCCTGCTTTCCAAGCGCAGGAGTAATCTGCTTCTTCTCATGATCATATGAATAAACTATGAACGTTTCATCAGGATCGTATTTTTTTGCCAGCTCTTGGATTTCAACATAGCCGTCAGGTGTAGCAATAAGAGTATCTCCTGCAATGCACGCTTCCATCTCCTGGAAATCTGCGTATCTGGACATGCGATCGTACATTCCGTACGCGCTGATCGCGTTTGCATATACATGACTTTGAGATTTTTGAAACTGCTGTAAAAGAGTTCCCATGTTTGGCGCACGGGCTGCTCTAACTTTTCTTTTAACTAAAGGACCAGATCTAAAGAGACGCGTGAGCCTATTAAAAAAATTGTCATTGTCGGCCATTTTGCCGCTCCTACATTAGTGGTAGTGAGCACTACGTCAAATAAATATAATCTTTTAAGGGTTTTGTAAAGCTATTTAAGTAACCAGTCATAAGCTCGCTTAGGATCAAAGTTTTTATTACCCTTCTCCCAAGATTCTTGATCGACAGGTTTGAAGGGGTTTGCAGGAAAGGGGGAAGGCCGCTCAGAAGTTATCTCGCTCGCCGCTCGGGATTCGGTTGACATTCCTGCTAAAATTGCTTTATTTAAATCTGCCCTTGAAGCACCTCCGCCTCCGTAGAGGTCAAAAAGCCACGTCCCAATCGCAAGACTCATGACAAGATCATCATGCTGACCTCTCATGGCTTGAGGTTTTTGACCCTTCCAGACAAAAGTCTTAAGCTCATCATAAAGACGCTGCGAATAACACCTTAGCATTTTGTTCCTTATCATCTCTTCAAGTTTTGAGATAATTTGAACCCTGGAGTGCCCCTGAGTTGAGAATCCGCCAACATCTTTTTCGGACTGGGGCGTGTAATTGCCCAAATAAACCCCACTGGACTTTTGGTAATAAAGATTAGGGTAATTTAGCTCTTTGAGTTTCGTAACCGTCGTGTAACCAAACGTGTTATTCTCAGGGGCTAATAATGCATTATTGTACTGTCGACCCAGATCATCAAGCATTTCTCCAAATCGATCTGGGGGTATTTTTCCTTTATACTCGGCGGCGATCTCAGAAGTTGTGACATCTATCACGTGGCAAGTAGAATAGTCCTTAGCATCCCCCCTGGAAACATCAGCTGATAACACATACTTGTGTGCAGCGAGGGGATTTTCCCAAATCCAAAGATTTCTGTCTTCAAATTTTCGCTCTCTTGGTTCTCGAATAGTTTCTCGAATCCACTCCAAATGATCGGCTTGAAGAAATGTCTCTCCCGAAGCTACAAAGTCACATAAGAGCTCTTGCGCAATTTGTCGCTTAGACATATTTCGCGTTTCTTTTTGAAACCACTCATCATCTCGTTCGGGATGGACATGCCAGGGTAAGTTAATAGAGTTGAACTCATTCTCTCCCATCATAGCTTCGGTATAAAGCTTGTGATACTGGCCTCCCACACCATTGGGAGTGGATAGTACAATTGCACGCCCGCCCGTTGATAGTGTTGGATACAGACCCATCCACAGAGTATCAAAGTTCTTCACAAAGGCTGCCTCGTCAATAATGAGAAGAGATAGGGCTTCGGAACGACCTGCGTCATCTGAGGTTGGAATAGCTTTGATTACTGAGCCGTGGCTAAGTTCGATTGTTTGCTTATTGTCAGCAGTGATCTCGGGCAAAACAAGCCACGGAGGAAGCGACTTCAGCATTACTTTGACTTTGCGAATGAAGTTTTGAGCAACTGAAAGCTTGGTTGCGATAACCAGAATGTTCTTATCTCTCTGGAAGATCCCCATCCAAAGAGCATAGGCTGCAACTAGAGTAGAAAGTCCTAGCTGCCTAGACTTAAGGATGACGTTAAATCGATTGTCGTTAAAATGAGTGACACATTCATCTTGAAATGGAAACGTATCAAATGAGATCAGCCCTCTAGTTGGGTGCTGGATCTTTACATATTTTTGCATGAAGTAGAGAGGATCTTTTCCACAACGGATTATCTCTCTTACTTGGGATTGTTTTCCGGGCTTTGATGCCATCAAACACTCACGTCATAGACCATATTTCGTCTGTAGTATACCTTGCGAACGGGACTAAAGATATTGTAATTTACCAGTTCTACGCTGTCTGTCGATGAAACCTCTTTAAGCTTTAAAGACTTGTCCATGACTTCGCGATAAGACTTTTTCAAACTATCTATGTAGTCTTTTATTATCTTAGCAGATTCTCTTTCAGCATCTCTCGCCGCCGGATTCTTAGGATCGAGTAGGTTACGTTCTGACTCGTGCAAGGTGATAACAGTAACGAACTTAACTATAAGCCGGTCTTCACCGGACTCCCCGCTTAGATTGCATTTTATGGAGCGACCTGCAGGGACCTGGAATGTCTTCTCTCCAGTCGAAGAATAACCGAACGATGTATCGATTAACTGGCCAATCGAATTTACGTCTTCAGATGAAAGCATACTACTTACCTCTCAATGGAACATTATTAACTATCACGTAGAATCACAATTTTAATCTCGGGACAATCTTAGAACGCTTTTCGACTTCTTGCTTAATTGCTTTTTTACTTGGGCGCCACGCGGTGTCGATCCACTTCTTCTTGTTTGGTCCTTCTACCCAGGTTATTGCACACTCCTTGCAACACTTATATTCTTTCCACGCCTGGACATCTGCGGAGGATTTTATAAAAAAATTACAGACATCACAAGAAATAGGCGGAACATCGATCATAGAATCCTTGATCACTATGAAGCCATCCTCGTGATAGGTAGCCTCTCTACTCGCATCGGACATGTGAATCTATTCCTTTATTACCTATTTCTATTGTCTGGTCAACAACGTCTTTAACAGAATCAACGTGCGTGATCACAAGAATATTCTTAAACCACTTCTTGAGTGAAGTTAAAAGACGATTGCAGGATTCAACATTATTTTCATCAAGGGTGCCAAATCCTTCATCAATGATAAGCATATCTGTTTTTGGAAGAGATGAGACATTAAGAAGGGCGACTCTCATAGCCAGCGACGATATCATCTTCTCCATCCCAGAGGCCAGCTCAATAATCCGCTTACTGTCCCCGTAATCAAGGAAAATATCAAGAGCATTTGAGTCACTGTCAGCATCAAGCTTAACAGTAAAATCTGTCACACTGCTTAAGATCTTTTCAATCTCTGCATTAATGACAGGAAGCTGGGTTCTAATAATCTGCGTGGGAATGCCTTTCTTCGACCAGGACTTCATTAAAAAGTCGTATATCTTCCATGTTTTTCGCAATTCAGCAAAGTCATCACGTTCAGCTTGAAGCTTTTTAATTTGGCTATCGGTATTTCCTTTCATTTCTGCTGCGGAAATACGCTGCGCATCCTTCTGCTTAATCTGGTCATCAATCTTGTTAAGCATGTCCTTGACTCGTCTCGCTGCTTCAGTCAAATTAGATGTATTAACTCGAAGCTTCATCTCAATGAGAACCTTCTTGCATCGAATCATATGATCTTCAGCGACATCTAAGTCTCGTGAATAAAGATCATACTCAGACTGCTTTCGAGACAGCTTAACCTCAGACTCAGAAAGTCGCTTAAGCAACTCATCGTACTTGTCAATCTTTTCTTTTAGATTTTGTACCTGGAGTTTCTTAGCAGCTCTTCGAATTGCACGAAGCTCTGAAGACTGTTCATCGATTGCTTCCTTGTGCTTGACGATAACTTTGTTGTGCCTGCTGGACTTCTTGACATACTGGCATCCAGGCTTGTGTTCTGTGCAATCGCAAGGCTCAAGTTTCTTAGCTAGCTTCTTAGCATTTTCTAGAATCTGCTTCTCAAGCTCTCTAGCGTGCTCCAGGCCTGTCAATGCCCTCTCAAGATCCTGCAAGTTCTCATATTCTTCGCGGATCATCGATATCGGAAACTGTTCTTTAACTGCTTCAATAGCTTCGACCTGGCCGCTTAACTTCTCGATCTCATCAACACACTCATCGCATTTCCCTGTAAGGGCATCGAACTTTTCTTTTGCCTTTCGAAGTTCTTCCTTCTGCTCACCAACCTCACGTTCATCTACGAGATCTGCCTCGCTAAAGTTGCTTAACTGGATCTGGAGGCTTTGCTGATCTTCACGAAGAGATACCAGCTCATGCTCTATTTCTTCAATTTTCGCGTCGTACCAGCGGCGCTTGCTTCTAAGTGAGACGATCGAGGCATTCCAGTCTCTCTCTGGATAGTTGCTCATCTTTCCGCGGATCGACGCCGAGTCGTGCTTAACAAACTCCGCCATCCTCTCAAAGATATCAAGATCGAGGAACTTGGAAAGAATAGTCTTGCGGTGCGAAGAGCCATGACTAATAAAGTGGTTCATGCTTCCTTGCGTCGCCAAGGATGTGATCAAGAAATCCTCAGAGTTTCCTAGCATCTTTCGTATGATCTTCTCAGTCTGAGTTCGCTGCTCGCCATTGAGGTCCTCGATCACATTACCCATTGGATCCTCTTGATAGAAGTTCAGGGATGTAATAGCTGAGACATGTCCTTTCTTGTCTTCCTTGCGTACACTCTGGCGCTCCACAACATATCGCTTATTATTGGCTGTAAAGCGCATCTTAGCGTTGCAATGACCTTTTCGGCTATTGATCACGTGTAGGTTTTTGATGGACCCCCGATCAGTGGAGTTGAAAAGCGTGTAGATCAATGTTCCTACGATAGAGGACTTGCCACTTCGGTTCTTCCCAAGGATGCCCGTAATACCGTTTAGATTCTCAAAGTTGATCTTGTTCCCTTTGCCATAAGAAAACAAATTGTCAAATTCAATATCCTTGATGGACCACTTCACGTTACGTGCAACGTCTTCATCCTGTGTAGCTAGTGCAATGTAGCGATCTACAAGCTTGCTGACCTCTTCCCACTCCTCCTCGTCGAACTTAGTAGCGGTCGCGTAATCCTCGAGAATCTTCATCTGAATCTTGGGATCTCGGAGGTCCTCTTTCTTAATAAGCGCTTCGCTGTCTATGATGTCATTAGCATCAGGTTCCTGGTCAAACTTCCAGACAACCTCTTTGGCATTCCGAGAAACCTTAAGCTCATTATGGATCTGTTTGATCTCAAGCTGGGGAATATTCTCGGTGGTGCGCATTCGGAAACGCGAACCTTTCTTATATTTCTTAGCCTCGTGAAGAGTGTCCCGAACCGAACCTTGCCAGTCCACTGTAACAAACGGGTGTGGGTTAGTCAATCGATGGAAAGTAAGATCGAAGTCGCTTGCAGATCTAATATTCCAGAAGATAAAGCCTTTGTCAGGATCTTCTCCGTAGTTTTGCTGAACTGTGGATCCGGGGTAGGCAATGGTCTTTTCCTCATTTAGGATCTGGAACTTGTGTATGTCACCCAGCATTGTAAAGTCATAGGGATCGAAGAAGTTAAGGGGTACATCACCTTCTAACTCCCAGTTCTGATCTGTCTTTGATCCTACCACACAGCCGTGGAAAGTAGCGATATTGATCTCACCTTCTACAGGCTTAACATCCTTCCACCCTTCCTCGTCAAAACAAGAGAAGACCGCCCAGTTATAACCGGGAACTCCTGTCGGATAGATACCTGACTTCTTATAGAGAAATGCATTCGGGTGGTTTAGCGCTTCAAAGATCGGTGTGATGGCATCCTGTCGACCGGAATTTACAAGATTTCCATCATGATTGCCCAAGATCATGTGAAGCGGAGCCACATCTGCAAGAGAACGCATCCAGTGGGTCAGCTCATCAATGAACTCAGGAGAGATCCCCTGTGTCTTTGTGTGATAGATATCACCTCCGACATAGATAACATCAGGTTTTAGCTCCCGACACTGGCAGATGAAATCCT
>Ga0209434_1000220_pt1 | contig 29191 bp, 26 predicted proteins | sample ETNvirnome_2_300_FD_184068 | JGI IMG/M metagenome (GOLD analysis project Ga0209434, IMG submission 184068) | Marine viral communities from the Pacific Ocean - ETNP_2_300 (SPAdes) (version 2) | ecosystem: Environmental > Aquatic > Marine > Oceanic | place: Pacific Ocean | collected 2013-06-22 | reverse complement strand
GATGAATCCCGGAATAGTGTCGATGAAGTTGACTGTGTAGGTGTTCCCCGGCTTCTTGAAGATGTCAAATTCCCACTGACCAAACGCCTGCGTGCTCGACAAATACGTCGTTGCCCAGCCAGCTGTCGCTGTCAGTTGCTTGGACCCGCCATCGCTGTCGTCCACCCGCCACGTACCGGTATCCCGACGCCAGCTGGTGTTCTCCAGGAAGTCGGCGGTCACGTTGTCGGCGCTGACCTCCCAGTCGTCCCCGAGGCCGTAGTGCGCCAGGAAGTTCTCGCCCTCGGTGTACAAGGCGGCGACCTCGGCGGGGGTGAGGATGTCAGAGTAGAGCCGCATGTCGGCCAAGGCCCCATCGAAGTCGTTGGAGGTGGCCGAGCCGTGACCCAGGAAGTTCAGAGCGAGGCCGGCATCGCTGTCGCGGGTGCCTGTTGGGGTGCTGTTCTCCGTGATCGGCCGGGAGACGCCGTTGATGTAGATGATGGGGTCGCTGCCGGGAGCAGGCCCGTCAGAGTCGTAGGTGATTGCGACGTGCGCCCATTCGCCAAAGGCGAACCCGTCCGTCGTGGTCTCCCAGTTGCCGTCGACCCCCGACCACGTCAGTCCGAACTGGATGTCCCCGAAGCCGGCGCTGACAGAGTTCTGGGTGACGATGAACCAGACGTTGCCCTTGCTGAATGCACGACCGTCGCCACCCTCTCCGGCACTTCGGCACTTCATCCAGAAGGCGGCGGTTCCACCCCCGTCCCAGATGTCCTGCACCGCTGCGAGGTCGGGGACCTGCATGCGATGGTCGAGGTTGCCGTGGCCCTCGATGGCATGACCGAACGGCCCTTTCGTGGCCAAGGGGTTGGTCCGTCCGCTGACCATGACAGCGTTGTTATCATTGCCGGAAAGGTCTCGAAGTTCGCCCGCCTGGATCTGACCGGTCCAATGCCCGACGAGGTTGTCCAAGGTGTTCACAGGCTGCGGAGGCAAGGCTCTCGTCGGAGTCTTGGTCATCGCCGCCTCCCTGCGTTCCTCCTGGTACAGCTGGGACACCTGGGCAGGGGTCAGTTGAATATCCCAGACGGTGAAGTCGCCCGACAGCGCACCGTCAAGCCGGGAGTTGCCGACATTGTTGAAGGCCCCCAGAGCGATGAACCCTGTTGGGTCCATGTCCACGACCGCCGCTGCGGCGCTGCTCGCCTGCGTGCCATTGATGAACAACACGCAGTTGCCACCGGTGAGGTACGTGGCGACGACATGAAACCAGACGCCTGTGAGACCTCCAAACGGCACGACATCCACGGACACCCGCTGAACGTCGTCATGGAAGATGCGAAGCGTGGTCCCCCCGCCGGTCACCACGCAGAAGTTGTTTCCTCCGATCCCAAAGACATAGTCAGAGGTGGAGGCCCAGGACAACCTCACCCAGCCCGAGACGCTGCCCTGCACGGCGTCGACGTTGGTGGACGCCACAAATGCCGTCTGCGACGCCGTGCCCCCGACGAACAGCGCCTTGCCCCTGATCGAGTTCATCCACTGCGGCGTGCCGGTGAACGCAAGGTCCGTGCTGTTGGGGCCGATGTCCTTGATCGTCCCCCGATGCAGCGGCACACGCAGGACGATGTTGGCGGCGAGGGTCTCCTTGAGTGGGGCGGTCATACCGACAACTCCCGGCGACCCCGACGGTACAAGTAATCTACCTGCAAGGGCGTCAGCTCGAAGTTGTAGAGGCGCAGATCCCAAAGATCGCCATCGAACGAATTGACATGACCACTCGTGTCGCCCAAGAACAGCGTGTTTGTGCTATCAGAGAGCCTCGTCCCGACCGGGGTCACGCCCTCCGTGAGGCCGTCTCCGACCGTCAGGGCCCTACCGTCGATGTAGAAGATCGGATCGTTTGTCGTGTCGTCGTTGTCGTACACGACGGCAATGTGGGTCCACTGGTTCAGGAAGATCTCCGGCACCGTGGTGTCCCAGTTGCCGGTTGCGCCGTCGAAGGCATACGTGAGCTGCAACTCCACAGCGTTGTCCGTCTCGGTCTTGACGAAGATCTGCCAATCGCTCTTGTGGCAGAGGTGCCCGAGGCTGTTCTCGCCGTCGCTCTCCACCCGCACCCAGCAGGAAAAGGTGCCGCCGCCGTCGAATATGTCTGCGATGGCGGCTGCGAACCCGGCACCCAGGTAGTCCGTGCCCCCGTCGAAGTTCATCCCATGCGGGACGCCCTGGGTCGGGAAGGTGGACGCTGTGGCCCCGTCGCCCAGCGTGACGGTCCCTCCCGCAGACCCCTTGTTGTCCGTGACCTGGGATCCGTTGTTGTAGTTCGTCTCCAGCGGCAGGTGGATGATGGCCTGTGCCGAATCGATCTCGCTGAACGTCGTGGCGGCGAACCTGTCAGCAACCTCGGCGGCGGTCAGGATGCGGTCGTAGAAATGCGTCTCGTGAATGGTGCCATCGAAGGTCCTGTCGTCAGCCGCTCTGTTCCCGATGTACAGGGGGTCGGCGGCGTCGGTGGATCTGGTTCCGGTGGGAGATCCGGCCCCCACGGTGATCGGCGCACCATCCAGATAGAAGATCGGGTCGTTGGCCGGATTGTCGCTGTCGTACGTGATGACGAGATGGTGCAAGACGCCCAGGGTCAGGGCCCCTACAGCGGAGTCCCAGCTCCCGTTCGCCCCGCTCCAGTTCATGAGGAATCCAAAGCGGGCGAAGCCACCGGCCTCTTCAAATACAAACACAAGGACGGGGCCCTTGGCGTAGACCCTTCCAAAGCTGCCCTCACCATCAGAGGTGACGTTGAGGAGCACCTCCACGGTGCCGCCTCCGTCGAAGATGTCGTCTATCGTCGAATGGGAGGGATAGCTGATGCTGCCGGAAGCGCCGTCGAAGATGGCCCCTCCGCCCACTATGGTTGTGTTGCCCGCAATGGCCCCGCTGTTCCTTGCGACAGAATCGTAGGAGTCGAAGAGCTCCCTGAACAGGATACCTTCTGCTGGGAGTCTTGGGTACACTTACTTCTCCTTGGATAGCTCTCCAATGCGAGCCTGCATTGCACGATAGATTTCTTTTACCTGCGAAGAATGAAGACCTACTTCACGAGAGATCCTAAGAAGACCTCCGTTTGCAACAAGATCCCGAAGCAGATCAAGAGCTGCATTCACCTTTCCTTTTGTCAGGTTGGGAAGCTTTGGAGAGCTTGCTGATACTTCCTTCGACTTCAAGTCATCTAACTCTCTTAGCTCTAAAGCTTCTTTGATTGCTTTTGCCATTCTTTTCTCCTTAATACAACTTCTTGAGGTACACTGCCCAATCACCGGAGTTGCCGCCGGTGTTAGCGTCGATCCTAAGACGAACATACTTCACAGCACAGACGGTATCCATAATCCAAATAGCTGATGCCGAACCTGCGGCAGCTACAAGACTTGCAGCCCCAAACCAGTCGTTGGTCACATCGACATATGCACAGCTTGCTGCGGCGGTTCCGTCATCTTGAAGGGTCGCTTCAACAGTTGCGGTAACCGTACCTCCAGCGCAATTCAACTCAAGTTGAAGTCCAAAATTTCTAAACCCATCCATATCAAAGTAGTATCCAAAGTCTCCACCAGGAACTGCCCCTCCGCCATCTGCTGCATTGGTTACGTCGACAACAGTCTCCTCTACATGATGCTCTGAGAGCGGGTTGACTTCAAAGCTCTTGTTGGAGTCCGTTCCAGAGTCATACCCATCTGCTTGGGTAAGGACGTGACCTGTAGTGGATAGAGCGATAGCTCCTACGTCACCTGTGTCGAGGGTACGTGCTACAAGGTCATAGCGACCTCCAGAAAGAACAGGCGCACCAGAAGCCGCTGCATCCTCTGCTGCGGCTCCAAAGACACCACCTATGACACTGCCTCCTTGGGGAAGGCCAACGTTAGTTGCTAGTGTGACCCGAGGAACAGTTGTTCCGTCTGGACCAGTGCCTGCGGCAATGCCTGCCTGGCCTACGATAAGGTTGACCTTGGCCCTGTCAGACTCATCCCAATCGTCCATGATCTCAACGGCAGTCTGGATGGCTGCAGTATCGGCTAGAATTGCAGTAGAGTTGTCCTCTACCACCGTAAGCGTTCCTGAGCCGTCTGTGACCAAACGCTCCCAGTCCGCACCGTTAGAACCATACATCTTGGAAATGACCAAGGTATCATTCGAAGCAAACGCAACGCTATCGTCGTCGTTCGTGTTGGCAAGAAGAACGTTGACAACCTCACCGTCCAAGGTGATCTTCAGGTCTCCTGCTGCGTTCGCTTGTGCAAGAATGGCATTGGCACCATCATCCAGGATGAGGGCGTTGCCACTCGTAACCATACCCGCACCCTCTACACCGACTACATTGTCCAATAGCTGAACAGCAGTTACGATGTTTCCTGTGTCTGTATCGATTGCTCCTAAGACAGCCTCGATTGCAGCAGAGTTGTCTTCCAGTACATGTAAAGAACCTGCGCCTGAGACGATTGCTCTTACATCAGTCGTCGCGTTCTTGATCTCAACTGCGCCGATCTCAATATCAGAGCCGTATTCAACATCAATGCGCTCAGCATCGAGCATATGCTTGCTGGGGATATTCTTGTGATTGTCAGCCATCTTATGCTACTCCCGTCAGTGTAAATGCCATTCGGTCACTTCTCAACTGTCGCTCTACCCTGTCCACAATGATGAACGTTTGACCTGCAGGGTCAAAGGATCTTCCACCCATCTCAGTGAGATCAAAGGTACAGACAATCGATGTATCTGCCACGGTGGTGATTGTGGCGGCAAGGGAGTTTAGCTCCTTGTTTGAAAGAAGGACCTGGCGTCCATAGAGTCGTGGCGTATAGAGCATGAAGACTCGAATCTGAGCCGCATCTGCTCCAAACCTGCTACCAGCAATGGTCACCGAGAGGGACCTAGTGCCAATGGATCCAGTTGCTGGTGTCAGTGTACCAATAACAGGTGGGTTCTCTAGAAACCACGCACCAACGCGCACAATATCATTGGCTGCGTTGCGGAAGGTTTCTCTGCGGAAGGATGCGCCGTTGTTGAAGTTCTGACGTTCGAACTCCATAGTCACTTCAACGATGTCAGCGTTGTTAACAAAGACCTCAGGATTATAGCCAGCAATAGGCATCCCTGAAATCAAGTTAAGAACCTGGCCTCTCTGAAGGACGGCGTCTACGCTACATAATAGATCTGGCATTTACTTGCTCCATATATTCTTGGAAGGACGGTTGGTCCTTTTCTTTCTTGTTTTCATCCGCCCAGGCTTCAAACTTCTCAATGAGGTCGGCAACGTTATGCTGCTCGGGCTCCTCTTCTTCAAAGAAGATCTGCGCCACGTTTTCATCTACCTCTATAGCAGGTAGGAACGGACTGCCACTTAGACTCGGGTCCGAGGGTGTGACAGCGTGGTTCGTTGCACTCTTGTGCAGCGCCGCTGTCTGAACCTGGATGAGACCAGACGCAATCGTCTGGATATAGATCCGCCTATTTAAGGTGGATCGTTCTGTAGCCAAAAATTTACGAAGAGTTTGTTTATCGCCGGATGCGATGAGTGGTGTGATTATCTTCACTCTGAACTCAGGAACAGGAAGCTGGAGCGCCTCCTCGGTCCCGAGATCAGTGAAGCTTGGGATTGGGGCGTCTGGATTAACGATCTTGCCTGTCCTGAGTCCCTCATCGACGATCTTCTTCGATCCGTCCGAGAGACTGTCATATTCAACCTCGACCCTCGGGCTTTCGGCTGTCAGTATCTGACTACGTTCCCAATCTGGAAGGCCCCATACAATGCTGGATCCCAATTCAATTTTCATACCTTGCCTCCTAATAGGTGCATGGTATGTGTTATGTTAGCTCAGGTCAATCTTAAGTGTCGAAGTCACATCTGACTGCAGCTCCGTGTCCACCCGCAAGCCCACCGGAGGCTCCCACCGCTGTAACGACCAGCAGCACTGTCTCGTTTGTTCCTGTTGCTACGTCGGTCACACGAATCTGTGCGGCCCCAGCGGCGTCGGTAGTGAACAGCAGCGTAGGCGTGCCATCACCAAAGACAGGAGCACCCGCTCCGACCTCTGCCAGTGTCCACGCTGCGGCAAGACCTAAGATCGAGTTCGAGTCAAACACCTGTGCCATGTACTGTGCAGTATGTGCTGGACCAGCCACGGTAACGTTGATAACGTCACCGACATCGGGTCCTTCAGCATCTATCGTTAGGGTCAGTGGCGTACCCAGAAGTGCCAGAGCAGCTTCGACATTGTCTACAGGGAAGGATGCAGCAGCATCAAGAAGATCAACCGCAGCTGCCTCTCCTGTGTCTGTTCCTGAGAGTGCCTGACTACCACTGCCTGCTCCAGAAACCTTAGTTGTAATAGTTGCCATTGTTTATGCTCCTGCGTTCCAGTGTAGGACTAGGCTTCTCAAATCGAAGACCGCATTTCCACCGGTAACATCATTTACGGTGACCAGGACCATAAGGGCCTCGTCCGCATCAAAGTAATCTGGTGTAGTGATGTTGAACACCAGTGAGTGGGAGGCGATTGCCCCACGCTCTCCTGCCGTGTCGTGTGCGGCAGCATAGGTTCCAACTAGTGCGGTAGAGGTCGCAGCAACTGTGTTTGCAGGAGTGTTATACCTCAGTACCGTCACTGTTACATCATCTGCAACTTCAACGGTAAGTTGATAGTTCAACTCAACACTTGCAAGCCTTAGACCTGCTGAGGCGCTTGCAACACCTGCTCTTGACCTGCCCTCCATAGGAGCGCAGAGAAGGATTCTGTCATCAGCGTTAGCCGCTGCAGTCTTCCGAACTCTAATGAGGTTGGCGACGTCGTCAAAGGACTCGGTCCACACTCCCTCGATGCCAAGCCAGTTACCTGGAGGCAAAATGGTCTGAGAATATCCTCGGTTTACGAGTGCTTCTTTACTCCAATCTGGCATTTGTAATCTCCTATATCAGCTTTATACTGCTACGTTGCGAACAATCGGAGCAACAGCGCCAGCCACATCAATTGTAGTCTGAGCTGGTAGTACGATCTCGTTAGGCGTAACTACGATGTCTTCCATGACACCGATTCCAAGACCCTCATTCTTGATGGCAACGGTATATCGTTCCTTCATCTTTACCTTGAGGATGTCGTTCGATGGGTTAGTCCACTCATCTACCAAGAGGTCATGGTCGACGACGAGGTAGCCAAGCTCCGCAGAATCACACATGATGATATTCGTGCGGTTAGTAGCCGGCGTGAATGGAATGAACGGACTGACTACGATCTTCATTGGGAAGCCGAAGTAGCCTGGAATCTCTGGCGCGGAGGTCAGGTTCTGACTCCAAGCCGTTAGGGCAGACGGAGCCTCAACTCCTGCCTGAGGTGGTACGACATAGCCGCCACCAGCCATTCCCTGTCCACCAAACTCTGGTGGGAAATCCTGGTGTGCAGGACTGCCCTGCCAACCTTGGAAGAATGCTCCACCACCGTTCTGTAGCGCGAATGCTCGCAGAACTGGGTCCTGTACGAACATCAGCCAGGTCAGTGGGTGTAGCAGTAGCATGTCAGGGACGAAGCCATTGGCTAGAATTGCTGAGTAACACTCGAACAAGTCGTCCATCGTGACGGAGCCATTAGCAGCGCCATCAAGCTGCCTACCTCTAGTAACACCAAACGTGGAGGTTGCTGGTGCTGTGTTAGAGTGAGTGCGAGTTCCAACAGACGTGATCGTGTTAAAGATCTTCATCTCCTTGAACCTTGCAAGTGCCTTACCTGCCTGAGAGGTGTGCATCGTAATAACGTCGAAGTTAGAGTAGCGCAGGATCTCTTCCGAGAACTTAACTGCGACACCGACCTTACCGACTGCCGTGATCTGGCTGCCTGGTCCTAAGGTGACCCTCAGTTCTGGGTACTCTTCCTCTTCTGCCATATCGAAGTCTCCATCCAGAGCGCCCATGATTGGGAGCTGAATGAACGTTCCAGGCTGGAACTGAAGACGCTGTAGTAGGCGAGGGCCGATCAGTAGTGGTTCTACTGCCTCCTGAATTGCATTTGTAATCACCCGTGGGATGAAATACGCTGCTTCTGGAGTAGCTAGGGCGTCCTTCATGGAGATATTATCACCATCCATACACTTACCCGAGTTTCTCCACATGAACTCGAACTGCTTGAAGGCGCTTACGCCACTCTGATCCTTGAATTCTTTAGCCATTGTTTATCTCCTGATTCTCCTTTCTCTTACCTCGTGGTGAGGTTAATTACGATTGTACCATCTTCATTGTTATCGGTCCTACCGGTTACCCAGTTAGACCATGGCAATCCTGCGTTAGCGGTACCTGGTAGACGGTCAATATCCGTAAAGTCAGCGCCAGCACCAGCTTCGAAGCGAGAACGAACTCTGTCGAGGTGAGCTGTATTAACATGGCGAGGGATGTATCGAATGATCTGTCCCAAGCGCTCGTTGATGTAACGACCAACCAATGTAGAGGTCTGCTGCTCAGCAAGAGCACCTGCCTCTGCGTCGAAGTCTAGCTGATCCAAGTTTGGACCTTCAAAGGCATCGACTAGGCCAACCGTTGAGCCACCGCCACCTTCCGCCTGTAGCGTTAGGTTAGAGTGGACATCGTAGGTGACGAACTTACCTGGGCGAATGTTCGCCAGGGCTGCCACGAAAGCAGATGCACCTTCCATGAGACCTACGTCTTCAAGGCCGACTGCTGCTGAGTCGAATGCCGATACAACCGGATACTCGCAAGCGTAGTCACAAAGAATTGCGACACGGCCCTGCTTGTTGTGGTTGTGGAATCTTAGCTGAGTTGGATCCCATACTGCGTAGTCGGTAGCAGTGATGCTATGACCGTAAGGGCGAAGCTCGTAAGGAGCTGCCTGTCCAGAAGCTCTGGATGTACGGTAGTACGAGTATGGAGAGACGCCGACTGGAGCAGATACGGTGATCGCTCCGGCGTTCTCAAATGTGAACCCGTCAACCTGACCTGCCTCGGTGTCAATGTCGTGAACAGTTGCGACCTCAGCATAAGCTGCTGCTGCCTGAGTCTGCTCAGTCTGGTTTGCGTTGTTCTTCATGAAGGACCAGATGACCGGCTGTAGTGCAACTACCGCTCGACCCTCAGAGTCCAGCACGCCCTGCGCAACATCAACTGCGTCGTAGCGAGTGAACGGTCCAATTCCGTCACCGTCACCGGAGCCAATGTCAACCAAGTCGTTACCAGCGTTGTAGGTAGCGAAGTCCTGGATTGCGTGCTGCTGTGCGCGCAGACCAGATAGGGTGACAAAGCCAAGGCTGTCCATCGAGACTGCCTTGCCAGTGAGGATTACGTAGTAATCATTGTGATACTCTTCGAACTGACGAAGAGGTAGGTACGGTGCCACTTCGGTACCGATCCATGGGCGAACGCCCTCAGAGAACTCGACATTCGGGATGATAAGTCCCTGGTCTGAGTACCTTCTGTGTGTTGGTTGATAGAGTCTAACCATTTCTTAGATATCTCCTTAATTTAGCTCGGCGTCGCGCGGGAAGAGTCCTCGCTGCTTCAGGCCGTTCAGCCACATGTCGGCTGCTGCCTTGCCGTTCCATTTCTTAGTTGCGTTGTACTGGTCAATGATCATCTGATATCCAGTAAGGTCATTGGCGTCAGTTGTCTTGGTGGGGTCGTCCACCTCTGCGTTGGGGTCTGTCTCCTGAGAGAGGCCATCAGCCCGCTTCTCAGTTCCTAGATCCTGCAGTGAGTCCTTGAGGGAATCCCAAGTGCGACCCTTATGCTCGCTGATAGCCTTAGCACGATCATCAATCTCGTGTCCAAGGGCGAGCTTCCTGTCAACGACCTTCTCGGCCAGCAACAGGTGAGCTTCGGTGGTGAGATCGACGTGGGCATCGTTTGCCTTGTCCAACTCACTCTCTAGAGCATCTGCTCTCTTCTTTAGAATGCTAATCATAGCATCCTTATCAACCAGCTGATCCTTCAAGGTCTGAAGCTCAGCTGCAAGAGCTTCGGCGGTGTCATCTTCCACCTTAGTTTCATCAATAACATCAGTGTTATCCTGGATGTCCGTTTCCTGCTCAGATTCCGTGAACTTAACCTCTCTCTTACTTAGATAGTCGAGAAGCAAACCCTTGACGCCTGCGCCATCCTCCAGTTCATCTAGAACCTTCTTGGCAGCTTCGACGTGTGCCATATCTGGCACTGGGAAGTTCCGCTCGGGGCCTAAGAACACGCTGTCCTCCAGCTTTCCAAGATCCTCATCACTGAGTCTCTTGTCTTCAGCCAGATGCTCACACATCAGCTGGTAGTTTGAGGCGGTGTCCTTCGTAACATCCTTTAGACTGTACATATCTTTCTCCCTTTGATCCTTCTTGAATCCCGGAGGGAACGCCTCCGTTAGTGCTTCATCCAAAGCGCCCAGAAGGAGAGCGTCATTGAAGTCACCTTCTTCAGCTACTTTGTGTAGCCTTTGGTGTAGATCGACTTTGTCCTTGGAGGGGCCTTTTGGCCCGCTGTTCTCTTCAGCGTACTGAAGATCCCAATCCCAGGAGTGGTGTAGCTCATCGTGAGCTCGAACGATCATCATCTTGTCAGCGAGAGACTTCACGCTTAGCGCGTCTCCCAGTTTGAGCAAGCTGTCTGCTGTTGGAGTAAGTACGCTCGCGCCTTCAGCAAGAGTGTACTCCTCTGTTTGATCACCTCTGTGATCAAGCATTGAGAGGTCGTGGAGTAAGTTCCTGTGATCCAAGATATTAGTATCCTGACCCTCTCTCATACTAATAACAGAGTCAAGGTCATTTCCATCCTGTTTCCGGACAAAGGCATCGAAAAATACCTTAATGGGTCCACTGTCTTTAACCTCTAATTCAAACGTATGATCAGCGGAATCCTCAAATCCCGAGGTGTGTAGTGATACAACCTGGGACATCGGAAGTGCTGGATTGTTAACGAAGGAAACCTCGTCATAAGAGAAGCCCTTCGGAATAAGGAACATGGGAACGCCATCGTACTTGTTACCAAGATCATGGTCGCAGGGTCCCTCTGCCACCCAATCTGTTGCTTCGTCGTTTACTAGGCAAGTAGAACACCAAGCTTCCTTAGTACGAAAACCAGAGGATAGTGTAAGGAACCTTCCATCTAGAACCTTCTCTACAGCAGCAGAGTCAGTGATGTTGAGGTGGGCGCGGAGCCTGCCAAGGCCAGTGTATGTATCATCCTGGGATAGCATTGCTAGCTCCATGAATGCAGTACGCTTGTCACGCATTGTAAATAGGTTGAATCTGTCGTGAGAGAAATCACGTAGTCTAGAGTCACGTGCGCGAAGAACATCGCCAGAGGTATCCAAGTATCGAGTATTCTTTACTCGACCAATCGGGTCCCTGTGATCGGCATGATGCAGTTGAACTGGCTTCGGATACGGGGAGAAGAAACTGTCCTTAGCTGCAGCGATCTCTTTGGGTAGATACATGGCGCGGTTGGCCGTGAGTACTCCGGCGAACGTAACGTCGGCCAGAATGTCCAGGGAATACCCTGTAGACGAGTGGTTATCCTTACACTCAAAGAGCCGCTTCTTCGTTGGGTCTACGTCTAAGACGTCTACCTGAACGAAGTCTCTCAGCTTCATAAATCCCTTAGTTGTCATTTGTTTGCTCCGGTTGTACTAGTTCACAATTGCACATGGGGTGATATGGCGGGACTTGGTCAATTCCAATTCCTCGGATATCCACTGGCTGACCATGCAGCTCAGCGCAAATATCGTCCGTATCTCCATGCTGGATCGAGATAGCTTCATCGAATCCAAGAGCGGCCAGTGCTCTCGCACGACCAAAGTTCTCGGCTCTAGCCATATCGGTAGCCTCGATGAACTTGGTTCTGTATCGCAAAGAGTTAAATGCGATCTTGATCTCACTCTCCTTATCGTTGGAGTTTGATAACAAGATACGGCCAACTAACCTATTGACATCACGATACAATCTACTGACATCAAAGTCAAACCGATCGATTAGGGGTGCGGCACGAGTCTCTGCAAGGATTGTAGCCTGGCCGTTTACAAGGCCGCCCTTGCGGGCTCCTCTAGCCATAGCGTCAACAACCCTTCCACGATACTCATCCTTGACCTGTCGGGCACCACCTAAAACGATCTGCCTTACATAGTCAGTGTTAACACGCTCACCATCTCTGCCATAGAGGCCCAAAACATCTTCTTCCAACTCGTTGAATCGTGTCCTAAAGCTCCTATCTGCCAACCGATAACTCTTCTTCTTGGTCGGACCAGGATTAGTCTTATGTTGGTTGGTCGGCTGACTCTTGGTCTTAACCGCCTTCTTAGTTGCCTTAGTCTTAGCTGATCCGCCTGATGAAGGAGATGCTCCAGCTGCTGCCGGCTTAGGTAGGGCGTTGCCAACCTTGATCGCCAACTCCCCTTCCTTCTCCATCATTGGCTGCTCAACCACATTCATGAAGAGCTTCTGTCGCTCCTCATCGGTGAGTGGGTTTCTGTTCAGCGCCTCTCTCAGCTCGTCCTCTGTAATGGCATTGCCTTGGTAGAGGAGTAGAGCTGCATTCTCCTTCTTGATCTTGGTATCGACGTCAATTTCCTTGAATCGATGCCCGACCGCGAAGTCCTTTCCAAGGACGTCTCCCTCGAACGTACTCTCCAATAACAGCTCGGAGATAATAAATGTCTGAATCTGGTCACTTAGGACTTCTTGATAGTCCTTCACATCGTCGATAAGCAACCTTGACATATTGTCTGCAGTTGCTCTGTTGGCGGTAGCGCCATCACCAAAGTCGACCTGGGACATGCCAAGGCCAGCAACGATCCTTTTCTTGAAGTACTCAAGGTATCCTTCAATCTTAAGAGCCTTGCCCTCCGCTCCAATAGCTTCAATGCTGTGATGGAACGGGGTGACGATCATGCCCTCGGCGGGCAGGAGTTCCACCTCCCTACGAACAAGATCGATCTCTGCCTCTCCGTCTGTGTAGACATCAGCCGGCATATCCTTGTCACCAACCGTATACTGATACAAAGGGAAGAGGTGCTGGTAAACCAGAATCTCTACGTTCTGTTCAATGCGACGGAGTGCTCTGATGTCATCGAGGACAGGTACGAGCATTGGGGTGCCGACGTTAAAGTGGCCCTTCTGGTTGAAGACAAAGTGAACGATGCTGTCTTTGCTCCAGATCTTCTTGCTACCATCTGGCATGATCTGGCGGTAGTGGGTGATCTTGCCACTACTTTTGGAGCGCTTGATCTCCACCGTCTCCGGTGAGAGGCGATGATATGCAGCGACAGGCTTAAGCTTCTGATCCTCGGGGGTCTTGCGAATCTTCCCTCCAGAAATAGCTCTGCCCTTGCTGTCTTCTAGGATGCGGGTCTTAACGAGGAAGGCGTTAGATGTACGAACAAGGTCGTGACCTAAGGATCGGACAATAGCATTCCAGGACTTGCCCGACGCCCTGCCGATCTGGGCAATCCTCTTTTCAATATAGTCCTTGGCCTTCAGGTTCTGGCTGAAGAAGCAGTGCCCCTCCTTGAACATGAGGGCGACCTTCTTCTTGTGAGCTTGCATAACCAAACTCTCAGTGTCTTCAACCTGCCCAATCTCTGTGAGGTCATACTCTGCTGGATCAAAACCCTCGCCTGCCCATCGTGCACCGTTGGTGGTTTGGGCATAGTTTAGAGTGGGGTCGATAAGATTTCGCACCCTGGCCACACGGACCACCCGGGCGGGCTTTCTCTTAGCATCGCGCCTAAATAGATTAGTAAACCAACTCATTAGATCTCCTCTCTAAGCAACTCTAGGAAGCGCTCCCATTCCGAGCGTGGAGTGATGCATCTGCCAAGATTTGCGGCTAAGCATGTTAAAACGACATTGTCCATTATATATCCTTTTGAGTTATCCAAGCGATCTAAAGATGGTTGCCTGGGATCTCTAGGCACTTCGGATGGCTTTAGCTCCAAATTAAACCAGAAACACCGGCCACCCTGCTCTTCATAAAGTTCTAATACATCCTCGGGCGACAGATTGAACTCCAAATTTCGATCAGAGGCGCTTTTGCGAGCACTCTTCCACAATGCTTTGTGCCATTGCTTCACCAGTCTGGTACGACGACTCTGAGTGTACTGCTCAAAATTCTCAGCTCGCCATGCCTTAAGCTTGAGTCTGGCGCACTCTCTGCAATAGATATCCCTCCCATCAGACTGTCGACTATTCGCATTGAAATCAGCCATCAACTTTTCTTCTTTGCACCTTATGCAAACCTTCATGCCTCTTCCTTGGCCATCTCCAGAATCCAACGTTGGACCTTAAGGGCATCGGTGCTTGGGCTGCGGCCCATGCAGCCAGCCATCGAGATGAACTTGGTCTCTGGTCTTCCATCTTTGTAGGATCCTGGAATCGAATAGTCGATACCTTCGAAAGCACCGTCTTCATCTTCAATGATGCGTGCTCCACCGCCTTCCCTTGGCCCGCTCTCAAGCCCATCATGTACCTTCGTCTCAAAGATGGTCTCAACGATCTCACGAACCGCCTCTTCTTCCAGGGGCCCGGCACAGATATTAACCTGCTCTCCGTTGGAGAACTTCTCTCCGATCTCCCAGAATCGCCTAAAGATATTGACGAGCCTGGCGATCAACTTCAGGTTCTGACTGAGTGTCAGCGCCTTATCCATCCGGTCGCTTTCTGCGCCCATAAGAGCCTTAAGCTCTTCTTCGACTACCAATAACCCATCTCTTAATCCTGCCACTCCCTTAATGAGTGAATCTGTTAGTCTTTCTAACATGGTATTGGCTGCGTTGACTGCTCCAGGACCGGCCCCACGAGGTGAAAACTCACCCACTGTACGGGAAGGATCTGACTTAACATCACGCTTGAGTGTACCCCGATGATCAAGGTCCAAGGTATCGCCTCTAACTTCGTAGAATTCAGTGGTAGTACGTCGGGGACCGGAGCCATCCAAGGTCGCCTTGGTCCAGCCAACTACGTCCCTCTTAGTCTTGCTTGCCTGCTGCCTCCATGACCGAGTCGTCTCTTTATCGTCTGAGAAGTCTAGCTTGGATGCCTGCGCCAGAATCGCATCAATAACACATTCAATAGGGGCGATGAGGGCGCTAATCCATAGATCTAGAAGTTGTGAGAGGCCAGCAATATAGGGGCGAAGGATAGCGCTTGCAATATCAAAGACAGCATCTCCCAGACTGATGTTCTTGAGCGCGGCAATCTCTGCTCGCAAGGTATTCATCAAGACCATGTACATAAGCATGATGTCAGGCAAGCAAAGGAAATTGAGCAGGTTGAGCAGGTTGCAGAGTCCCTCGAAAGGATCGATATTGTTTAGGAAGCCCTCGAACTGATCCATCCAGGCGAAGCGCTGCTTAAGATCTTGCTGCAGAGTCCTTAGGAATGAGTCGCGAAAGAAGTCCATATCTGGGAAGTCACGGCCATCGCACGGAATGCAGTCGGCCATAAACTTCTCGGCCTTTGCTCTAGCGGACAACTCCTGCCCTGAGTCGTCTAGGCCGAACATACCGCCAAGAGTCCCTCCGACCTTTCGATTCTTAAAGAAGGTAATCGCGTCCTTGTCATTTCCCTTGTCGTCGACAAGTGTCCCAATACCAAAGCCCAGATCAATCGTGCCTGGATTCTCATGGGGGTTTTTATCCCTATCCCTCTTCTCTCGCTCTTGAGTCTCAGCTTGTGCGGCAGCATACTCCTCTGGAGTAGGCTCCGAATCTCTCCCAACGTTAGGGTGAGCGTCAGGAGAGCCTAATCGATTCTCCATCGCAAAAACCATCGTCTCAGAGCTTTCTTGTTGCTTAACAAGATACTTGGCCTGCATGGCATCGACAGCAAACTCCGCACCAAACCCACCCTCCTGCAACTTTCCGTACAGGAACTCTTCGTAGGCTTGAACGACACACTGTGCCTTTGTCATGTGCTGCATAGCTAGCTGTACATTCATTACACAACCAACGGCGTATCAGGCCGCCCATCTAGTGGAACTCTCTCCTCTGACATAGCGGTAGAGACGCCAGTGTCAGAAACACCCCCAGCCAGCCCACTGGCTTGTGCATCAGCAACGACGATTGGCGAGCTAATAACTAGAGCCTTACCAAGAGTGTCGTCTATTGTAGATGGGGGAAGTCCTGGGATCAGTGTTGCTGCAGGTCCACTAGTTACACCTGGGTGTACGTGTCCAACAAGTTTGATGTCCAGCTCAAGAAGGAACTTGTCTAGATCAAGCCTGTGATAGAAGTCTCTTATGATGAATGGATACAGTCGGGCATAGAGCGCCTTGAGCTGCTCAATCTCCTGCTCCGCTTGTGACTTGTTAAGTTGATGCAACTGTTGTGGTGTCAACGCCATTATGAACTCCTCCCGATCTCCAACCCAACATCCTTGATATACCGCAGAGCCTGCAAATACATATCAAAGGTAATAGCGGTTACAGGTTCCGGAGCGCCATACAACTCGTTGGCACATCGGTACAAGTCGGGCTTAGCAGCCCTGTCTATTGGCATGATGAGGTCCCTGGCCCTCTCTTGAATTACACCAAGATACCCCTCTACCCTCCTCTCAACTTCTTTGTAACCTTCGATAATAACCTCAGGCTTTAACTCTGGCTCTGTGTCTACCGTGCCACCCTCACGCTCTGACTCAACCTCTGCGAATCGACTTTCCTTGTTTGGCTTGAACTCAGGGTTTGTGTGAAGGATGTCCTGATCTGACTCAGAGAGCTGGTCTATGGGTGCTGGGCTGGCTACTGTAATAGTGATATCGGCCATTACTTACCTTTGGTTCTGATGGGCTTCTTACGCAAGACATCCTTGTCAGACTTCTTCAACTTCTTGATCGGAGCGGGGCTCGTGGTGGTGATAGCAATATCAGCCATTACACAACAATCTCATTAGATGTGAGTGTCAGCGAGATGCCTGTTTGAACCGAGTTGCGGGTACCGCGTGGCACAACGATCTGTAACCAGAATGGGAAGTAGTCATCAGTCCCTCCAGCAGCAGATCCTACATTGGAGACAAAGTGCCTACGAGGTGAGGCGGTTCCTAGAGTGGCGGTAGATGTAAGCGCGGTCCCAGAGATCCGGTTGGACCAGTCCGTTGCCGACGGCTCTACGTCTCCACCCAGAACCTTAACGGTCCAGCTGTTTACATTGCCAGGACCTGTGAGAGATTGTGGATTGGGTGTGATTGTGATGGTGTCATACCATCGTGTTACATCATTGTTTCTTAGATATAGTCTTTGTGTACTTGTCTCACCATCCCTGCCATTCAACGCAGCTGTGATTGGACTGAGCTGAGTGCCCACTGAAACGAGGGAGAAGGTGTTGGTGGTAGGTACGTATGTGTAGATCCCCAGGGCCATTAGAAAACCTCCAGGTAAGATTCCACATTCAAGATCCTTCCAATAGATCGTTCACTCGCTTCAAACTCAACAGCAAGTCGCTTCTTTTGCCCCCAAGCACCTGTATACCTAGCTCTAATCTCCCTCACCTGCTCATCAGACAGAGTCCTACGATTACTAGGCTTTCCTCGTAGGCCCAAGCAAGGCTTACCCCTCCGAGCTTCACTCATCTTTCTCTTCGTTGCATCTGAGTGAGGGCGCTTCTTAACACCTCTATTACTCTCAGCAACAACTCTAACGTTATATAGCATTTTCCAATCCTTTTTGTAGAAGTCCAAAAACCGTTGCTCATAGAAGATCAAGTCCTCTGGATCACAATATAGTACCACCTCAAAATTAAACCTCTCCTTGTATTTATTCCAAGCGTTTTGCAAGTGGGAGTTGTGGTGCACATTACGTCTAAGCTCAGACATGTGGCATCGCCACCTGGCAACAATATCGTTACTACTTCCAATATAGAACTTCTCTGAGTCTCTATGTTTGATTCTGTATATTCCAGACTTCTTCATATGCTACCTCAAATAAAAAAAAGGGCCCCACACTGATGCTGGGAGGAGGAGGAAAACCAGACATCAGAGGGGGCCCAGGGGGGGGGGACTAAATGTTTTTACGGCGAGGTATACCGCGTGAGTTTCTGGAAGAAGGGCCTGAAGACCTAGTTCCCTGGCCACTATGTCGTCCAAAGGAGGAGCGCCTTTTCTTGGCGATCCTGGCGTCCCAGGCCCTCTCGTGGTCAAGATCACTCGCGTAACCAACGTTCTTTCCCTTAAAAAACCGAGGCCCGAATCCTGTATCAGGATTCCTCTGCTGGGCACCTTGAAGGTCTTGCTTCAGCTCCTCCTGCATTCCCTTCTTGGCTTGGCCCTGCGCCCTCAGTACAGCGTCGGAGACTTTCTCACCCAACTTGCCAGCGATTCTGATTCCGGTAGCCCATCTTGGCTTACCAAATTCAGTGGCCTCCATCTGGAAAGCTAACATCGCTAACATAAAGGCGTCCAGCCTGTGGTCGCCTACAAGTTCATTGGACATTCCGTAAACCGGGCGACCGGTTACAGTGACCTTCTGAATAATATAGTTCTGCATCTGTGCTGTCAACACATTATCATGGGAGGACAGCTCGATCCTGTGCTGCTCCATCTTGCGAACTGCGTTCTCTACCATGACTGGCTTCATTGGCTTCTTGGTTGACTGCTTAGACCATGGATCAAAGATCTCAATAGACTTGCCAAAATCAATGACTTTGGTGATTAGGCGAATCCTACCGTCTGCCGTCTTTGTGTCCTTTCCCTTAGAGAACATGCGAAGTTGCTCTAGATGATTGACACCACCGCCACCATAGTCAAGATAGATCGCCAACGGATTCCACTGCCGGTTGAGTGCGATGATAGCCTCGTTTGCTGCCATCTCTGTGAACTCCTGCTTCTCAATTGTATGAGTAGCAACAACTCTGAAGCGTACGTCGCCCATATCCTCAGTGGGACGCCGCGCCCCAACTACTACAATCTCTGTGCCCTTAACAGGGTTCCAGTCTACTCCTATAGAGTAAGCCCACCTTGTGTTAGGGATCATCTCTGCATAGCTGTAATTGGTTCCTAGTTGGATGGCTGTATCGATATCCGTCTTCTTGAACACACCGATATCCTCTTCACCGAAGTCTGCTAGAACCTCATGGATATAACCAGACTTGGTAGAGATCCTGCGGAACTCTCTTTCCATGGAGTCGTTCCAGTTAGGGTTGGCCATAGATGGGAAGTAGAACTGCTTAAACTCAGGAGCGTGACAGAACTCAAAGAACTTATCTCTACGACCCGTAGGGGTCGAAGAGGCCCAGAGCTGGGTTTCCTGGTGGTCCATCAAGATAGCCGTGATGGAGTCAATGTCACCAGGGTTAAGGTAATCCATCTCATCCATTACGATAATGTCTGCTGCTTGTCCACGAACGGAGGACGCATTACTACCAGAGTTCGTACCCGCACTAAACCCTCTGATGTAAGAGCCATTGAACAACTCGATCTCATGGTATGGGTTAGATACTTGTCTGCGGATGGAGTTCTGTAGGGTAGCGGAGCTATGGATAAGCTCTCTAATTCTCTTGAAGACCAGATCAATCTGGGATCGGTATGGACAGACTAGAAGAACCTTGCAGTTGCCGTGAGCCCAGGTAACCATAGAGTGAAGGATACGGACTGCGATGGCCTCTGTCTTTCCAGTACGACGACCCATTCGGAAGACCTTGCGACGGGCCGTGCACTTAAGCATGATCTCTTGGTACTCTTTAGCATCCTCATCCAACTGGTATTTGTCCATGTTGAAGGGGGTAGCTCCACGAGTCTTCCATCCACCCTTCTCTTGGAGGAGCCAGCGCTTAGCCCATCGAGTTGGATCAAGCCCTTGTAGCAAGAGCTCGTTCTCTTCTTCTGTAAATTTGGATAGCAGTTCGGGATTGCCGATACGGGTCTCTAAGAGCTCCTTGTAATCTAGGGGAATGCCAGAGCAGTCAATAGGCCAGTGGCCTTTGCGCATCTCGACATTGCCATCGTCATCAACGAGGTCTCTCTTTAATGTGTTGGTTTCTTTGCAGCGGATGCAGGCGGGATGTAGGGTAAGGTTAGACATAAGACAACATCCTTTGAATCACCTGATGGCTGGTTCCATATTTCCGCCCAACCGCTCTCCAACTCATCCCCGACTTCTTGTCCTCTCTAATCTGATCGATTGAATCCCATAGGTCTTTCCTGGCCAGAGGATTGGCTGGACCCCTTCGCCCAGAACTTATCTTCTCCCTTGTTTCGACTGACACAACCCTCCCCCGCCCAGCCAGACTAAGCTTGCGCTTCGTAGCTTCAGATGTAACCCTTCTTTTTCCAGCTTCGCTTAGCCTTCTTCTATGCTCTGCCGAAAGCTTCTTTCCCCTGTTGGGCCCAGGCTTTCCTTTGGTAGACGGTGGTTGGTTCCCACCAGGCGCAATGTTGCATAGATTGGCCAATCCGTACTTAGAGATAAGTGCCCGCTCGTAGGACAGACACTCCAACTCGTTGCTAGACTCGAATACCTTCCGATATTCAATTCCAGATCCGGCTAAGGCTTTCTTAATCTTGTTTGCTAAATGAGGGTTTTTGTTGGGGATTCGACCATTTCTAACAGCTCGTTCATGGTGATACATCCTATCCTTGGAACCTTTTCCAACATAGAATGGGCTCTTATCACCAGAGACTCTTAACTCATAGACATAATACGGATGCAGTTCCATTACCATAACTCCTTACTCTGGAGTAACCGTTGGAAGCGCCCGCGTTGTCGGGGAGACATCTCTTTCATAAGAGTAGGAAGGTACCTATACTCTTTTCCAGTTACTTTGCCGTGACAGGAAGACCTGTCTGTGCAAGGTCCGCACAGGGTCATGCCATTATTCACGTCAAAGATCAAATCGGGATAATCAGCCTTCCGTAGAAGGTGATGCGCCTCGATATAGTCTTTTTTGCCGCATAACTTGCAAGCATAGCCATCTCTCTTGAAGACAGCCTTCCTCCACCTCTTGTACTCCGGCAAGCTGTAGACATTCTTCCTCTTGGAGGATGTCTTCTTCTTGCTCTTGCGCCTCTTTCTTTTAGAGAGGCCAACTGTGATATAGCGAGTGTTGTTCGGGTCGGTTAGATCGCGTGTGCGTTTCTTGAGTCTACGGATCCTTCTGGCCACATTCTAGTATTAGCTCCAGGCCCAGCGATTAATCCCCATCGCCATGCCACCCAATACTGCACCTGCTGCGCCACCGCCCAGTCCACCAAGCCTACGACTTGTCATCATGCCAGCGGCCTTGTTTCCAATGACACCTGCAGCGCCACGTCGTGCTGTTCCAGCAATACCCCGTCCAATAGCAGATCCAGACATAGCCGCCATTCCAGCGCGACCACCCAAGTACGCACCAGCAGCAGCGCCAGCCATGCTCGGTGCATAGCTACCACCATATGAAGCTGCAATGCCTGCCGCTGCTAGAGCGGCAGACTTCCAATGGTACTTGTTGCCAGCACCATGCCAAGACTTGATCGCACCATACTTCTTGGTCATCCCACTAAATGTTCCACGGACCGCGCCACCAACCTCGCCTATTCTTTTCTGACTCCAGAAGCTTCTTGGCGCGGCAGCGGTGTGCCCAAACATGTCTAACTGTTGCATTGTCTAATCTCCTTATAGGTGGTAGGCCGACGCCTCTTGAGACAGGGCCCCTCTTGCATTCATTTCACTACGAGAGATCATCTGCAGTGAGCGCTGCCTCATTGTAGCAGCTCTTTGAGAATCTTGATAGTGCGTCCTAAACGGCTTGCCTTGCTGAGCACCCCACTCGGCTGCTTGCCAAGGAGCATCTCCTACAGCAGCGCCTGCCATAAAACCAACTGCACCACCTGCCAACATACCAATAACAGGAGTTAGCGGACCAAGCAGGGGTAACAGCGTTCCGATTGATGCGCCAACACCCATACCAATGTCGCCACCAATGAACTCACCAAACCCTTTAGAGAGGTGTCTTGCGTATCCATCACGAGCACTGAAGATGTTGTCACTAGACTGTAGCATAGCTCCACCATGCAAGAAGGCTCCTGCCATTAGACCCATCCAACGTGCCCCGCCCTTTTCAAACAAACCGCCCGTCAACCCCCTTGCAGAGAAGTTCATGTTCGTGCCAACTTTTGCCATGTGCCCCATAGCCCCACGCTTGAAGAAGGCACCCATACCCTCCTCCATAGCTCCTGGCATTCCCATGCCCATCCGGTTAAACCTCTTAGGAGCGGTGTATGTATTGTAATAGCTCGGGCCACCGCCGTTAGCGGCTAGCTTAGATTGCCACTTGGCGGATCTTCCAGGGTAAGCTTGCTTGCCGGTAATAGAGGAGCCGTCAGCGCCACTCCAACGCCCTGTCATGCTTGGTAGGTCCGCTCCTGCAGCGAGCTGCTGAGCGCCACGCATGATATCCCAGTAACCCCTGACACCCTGCGCACCATAGCCACCAGCTTTGGCACCCCAACGGGAAATAGCTGGAAGACCACTCCCTACCGCCCACCTGGCTCCTGCATACAATCCTCTTGCTGTCTCTGCAGGAGTGGGAACAGCGCTGCCAAACCTATTACCAAAGTCTCCTGCCGCTACTGCTAGTGCTCTTCCTGACATTTACCTTCCTTGTAGTTGTGTTAGGTTTCTGAAACCAAATGGATCTAGCAGCTCAGGTACAGGGCTGTTATAGAGTGCTCGGCGGACTATCTGAGTAGTCAGTCCTGCTCTAGAAAGCACCGTGATCAAATCCTTGTTGCGTCTGTCCACGGTCCACTTTGACAAAAGGCCAGCTTCTAGTGGCCCGGGTCCTAAATCTCTCTTCATTAAAATACTCCTCTCTGCGTATCCATCCTATGGTGCCCAACTCGGCTCTTCCTGTCAAAGTTCTTTTTGACCGTCGTCACTGCATTCTTATGCCGTACACGTTGTCCTGCACTGGTCCTCTTGCGCCTGGCCTTGGCCTCTCGCCGAGGGGCATCCCTCTCCATGAGAGAGTCTATGTATGTAGCTCCGACAACCCCAGCACCGATGATGCCAAGGCCCATCATGAGGCCAGCCATGTTCCCACTACCTCTCAACCCTCTGGCAGGGCTCACATGCTTGACGACTGCTTGCGAAGTCTTCCTGGCTGTCTTGACTTCCTCTCTGGCAACCTTCTTGAGCTCCCGCATCAACGTCTTGTTGCCTTGTGTGTCAACCTGTGGCAAATCATCTATGATTGGCATCTCACCAACCGCATGGTGGAAATCCGCCATGCTCTTGTGGAAGTCTGTATACAAGCTCTTGAACTCACCCATTTCGACACGCATCATGTGAGCCTCAGCCTGTGCAGACTGGGCATGAAGGCGGTGCAAGGTGTTCTGAAACCCCCTGACGTCTTCACTGACGGAGGTCTCAAGAAGGTTGTAATTGAGGAAGTCAAGATACTGGGCTTGGTGAACGAGCCCGCGGCTGGAACGTGACTGCTCTCCTGCAGCAGTGGATACGCCACCTCTCATGATCTCGAAGATCCGGTTGATACCAGCCTGGAACCCAAGGACGTCCTGCTTCAATCCACTAGCAAGGGCCTCGGAGGTGATACGATTGCTGGTGCCAGGGCCCTTGTATGGAGACCCGAAGTCAGTGTTCGCTCCACGGGACTCTGCCGCAACCCCCTGGTGAGGAAGGCCACTGATCTTGGAGCCAGCAAACTTGTCGTATAGATAGTAGGCACCGACTCCAGCCAAGGCAATGCCACCCATACCAATGGCCGCTCCAGCCATTCCCTTGAAGGAGCTTCCGCCCTTCCTGACAACCGTCTCCGCTGCATCTGCGGATACAGGGATTGGTGAACGAGCAGCTGCGGCTGGAACGTGACTGCTCTCCTGGACCGCAGCTCTGACTGGAGATGGCTTTGGTGTAGAGATGGGATTTATCGGCTGTGTGTGGATTGGCTTAGCGGGTGAGGCAAGCGGGGATCCTCCCTCGAAATGAGCGACCTGAGCCCGGAGGTCGTCGATATATCCTTGTGGATTCTCTGCGACGGCACCACCCCACGAAACCTTGCCTCGCTTCTCAAGAGACGCCGCCCACTCACCAGCCTCTGTCCTCCTGAAGTCAGCCATCTTCTTCAAGGTGTCTGGACCCATCTTGGAAGCCATCAAGAGCTCATCAGTGATAACTCCTGGGCCCATGTGTCCGCCGTAAGAGGTGCCAGAGCTAAGCCTCCCAGCTTCAATAGCGTGCCACATCTCAGAGGCTTCGTGTGTCCAGTGGACCTTATGCAACGGATTGGAGGTCAGATGGGGCGCAGTGGGGCCTTGGAAGTACCTGCTCCTTACAGCCGCGCCAAAGTCTCCCTTTCGGATGTCTCCACCGCTGATGCCATACATGTAGGACTGGACACGACCCCAGACGTCCTCTGCAGAGGCAGCAGCGAACTTCTCCATGTCGCCGCCATACAAGGCTCCCATGAACCCCTTGTTCAAATTGCCCTGGAAGCCGGAGCCGAAACCTGCGCCTGAGACATCTGTGAAGATCTTCCGCATCTCACCCGCGAGACCCTTATGACCCAAACCTTCAATCACGTTGTAGGCATCATCAAAACCAGAGAAACCATGCCCTCTGTTGATATCGATCTCTCCGCTATAGAAACGTCTGTTCCTGTCGATAATCTTGTGGGTCTCGTCTACAAGGTCTCCGATAGCCCCCGAAGGACGCTTTAAGACCATTCCCCCTGGCTCGGCAGAGTAGGCCGCTATCTCTTCCAGTATATGATGAGGGTATCCATACCACGACGTTTCCTTTGGCAGATTCAAGCCTCTTTGAAGAGAGAGGGAGGCCTTCTTCAGCTTTGATTCGACATGCTGAGGAATATAAAGGTGCACTGCCTCATGATGCAGTGCGTCCAGAAGGTCGTCTCCGACAACACCTGGACTGATGAATCCGGCCTTTGTGAGTCCCTCGTCCTGTGCTTCTTTCAGAAGATTGCGAACATGCCCAACACCTTCATTGAGCCCCTGTCGACGGATATATCCTTTGTTTCTCTTGAAGTCATGCTGAAGGTTTTTGATTCCCTTTACAAACGCCATCCCCGAATTCTTGCCTCCCCACAAGAAGTCATACAGCTTCTGTCTGTGAACTTGGAACAAGCCTTGCCAACCAGAGCCGAAGTCCGTGTTGAACCTACGCTCCTGACCAAACCAACCGTGGCGCATACCTTCGATTGTGTTGTAGGCATCGTCGAAGCCTGGGATGGTGTTACCCATAGCTCTAAAGACCTTGGCAGCACGGAAGTTATCTTCCAGTCTTGAGGGGTTGGTAAGGGTAGTGTGCGTGATACGCCGTTGCTGCTTCTCTGTCAGAGTATGCTCGACCACCCACGCCGGCGAACCCCACATTCCTGCACGACGCTCAAACGCCTGCCTTTCAGCCTGCTTGAATGCAGACCTGTCAATCAATGATCTGGATGCCTTGCCGAATGGAAGGAAGGACGCCCCACCCTGAGCGACCAGTGCCTGGTTGATGTTCTGGTCCTCCCCGAACATATTCTTACCGACAAGCACACCGGTTGTACGTCCATAGGATGTAGGAGCTGTAGGGTCGAACATGACAGAGATAGATCTGTTGGAGTCCAGGAGAGCCCCTAGCTGATCCGTAGCATCGTCACCAAAAGGCTGGTTGCCCCTTAACCCTCCGTGTCCGGTCTCGGGTGCGTCGATTCCGGCAAGACGAATGGAGTGGGTGTTGCCACCCATAGCCAGCATGACCGTATCTGCGTCCTCCGCCCGAAGGAATCTGGTGGGTACGGTGACTGAGGCGACCGGTCCCTTGTACTTCTCGTTCATCCCCGGTGGGCCGTCTGTGAGGCCGCTGAAGATGTCCATCGCCCCTTGGAAGAACCCACCCCTCGGATTGAACTCCTTGGGTGCTAGAGCCTCTTCTAGGGGCAGTGCTGGGGCATCCGCCATTGGCTCCCAATCAGAGTCCTGCTTACTGCCGAACATCCTGATTGCACCAAGGCCAAGAGCAGCCCCTGCGAACCACTTCCAGTGCTTCTTGCCGAAGCCCATGGCATCAGCCATCATTCCTGGCTTGGTTGCAGGCTTGGTGGCTAGAGCTGTTGCTACATGGGCATCACCAATACTCTTGCTGGCTCCCCAGCTGTGAAGCAGATCCTGTGTGCTCCCTGGGCCAGCCATGTGTGCATTGAACTGCCTGTGCATGTCGTCGATGTCGACACGGATATCTGGATGACGCTCCAGCTCTCTCCCCTTGAGGTGCTGAACGACATCTTCCATCGAGGTGAGATGACCCTTGTCGGGTACGAAGATGGACTTTGAACCCTGTGACCCGTCAAACCTGCCCACTCCACAGCCCCAAGCAGTGCCCGTCCTGCCTCGAACCTCATAACCCTGCGCCCCAGGCATCTGGCTGTTAAGTCTGTCAATGTCCTCGCGGGCTGTAGCGAAGGTCTTCGCGATATTTGCTTTTCTCAGATCTGGAACCATGTCAGAGATGCCCTGAAGGTACGCAGTCTCGCTCTTGTGGAGTTTCTGCCCTGTATACAACTTCTCTGCAATGGCCATGTGCGACTCAAGCATCATGTTCTGCAGCTTGATGTCTCTATCAGCTAGGTGAGACTCCTTGATGCCGTATGCAAGACGGGAGAAGACATCAACAGAGGTGCCGGTGAACACGTCGCCTGTCTTGGCGATGATGCCCTTCTGCTGCGCCAACCCCAACATGCCCCTGGACACATCCTGGATATCAAAGATCCTGGTCATGCCTGCTGGTGTGTCTGTAGCCAACTCCTTCCTGATGGCTCCGTAAACGTCGCCCCAGGCTCCGGCTCTGGCTTCTGGTGCCGCTCCCCACGCTCTACTGACAGCGCTGTCCACACCCTCGCTGGTTGTGTACATCCTCCTGGTCTTGATCAGCCCTCCATCTCTCTCAACTCCATATGTCTGCATGGAACTGGCCAGCTCTCCGAACTGCTCCGGTGACATGGCGTGGCCCAGGTGACGAGACTCAAACTTGAGGTTCTGCACCCACAAGTCCGTACCTCGTACGCCTTGGTTGAATCTGTTGATGAAGTCTGATGGTGTGTGTGGTGATGACCAAGGGGCTTGGCCCACTCCGGTCTCAGCCAGAGATGCACGTGTCCATGGAGACGCCTGATCGTAGGCGGTCCCCGGGTTGGTGAGCATATTGGTGTGCATACTCACACCGCCCGTAGCGGTGCGCCGACCCAATGCTCCCTGCCATATACCTACACCCTCTCGGCCAGGCTGTAGGCCCGTTGTTTCGATGTCTAAGAATGACGCCCGCGCGAGGGAGCCGAAGACTCGACCCCTCAGGGCAGCGTTTCCACCGAAGGTATATCCGCGCTTGAGCAGCCCGCCGGCCATTAGCTGTCCTCAGAAAACTCTGCGTCTACGACTGGCTGCATCCCCTTGAGGATACCCATCATCTGACCAAAGCCCGTTGCGTGATCCGTCTCCTCCTTGGTGCCCATTGCGGCATCCCTCTTGTACTTGGCCTCCCTGGTGGCAACCAGAGAGCGCAGCACTCTGTCCCTTCTGTTCTTGAGCTGGATCTTGATGTGCCATGCCAAAGCGATCTGTCTCGCAAAAATTGGATTTTCCGCTTCATCCATCCCAATGCAATTCTCTTCGACCAACTCTACCGCTTGTCCCTCAGCTAGAGCCAACGTCACACGTCTCTCGTATACGTCATACTCGGCAAGCTCCATGCACTGCAGTCTGTCCACAGCTTCATCTGGCAAGCTCCCCACCTCGAACTGTGCGGCGTATGCTTGCGTCCTATCAATGATGAAATCCATCTCAACGATGCATGGCTTTCCAAGAGGCTCTTTCTGAATCTTCGCGTACTCACAATGTCCCCCACCTCGCTCCCAACCTCTGGCAAACGGGCACTTGTTCCTTCCGGTACAAGTCATGGGGACTTGCGAGGCAAGTCCAGTCTTGAGGAAGCGAGCGGACACCTCCACTCGTCTCTGCTCTTCCTTGGTGAGTTGGAGGTTGGGGTACATCGTCTCTTTGATGTCCATGGTGGACCACCAGCGGCGTGGTGGTGTCTGAGCCAGCTCCTTGGTCTCCTTGCGGGTCTCAGCAATCTCATCAAGACGCTCCTTGACCCGCTCAAGCTCCACTGGCTCCACTTCGTCACCCATTTCCTCCATAGCCACGATGGAGTTCAGCATTTCCTCTTCCTTGATCATCGCGTATTCCTTATCCAGTCGCTTCTTGACTCCACCTTTGTTACCATTCTTCTTTAGCCAGTTCGGAGCATTCCAAGGGTTGGAGGTGTTCCGCAAGTTCAGGTTAGGTCGTTTGGGGTGTAGTTTCTCTGGTAGGTTCCCGGACTTCTTCGATGGCCTCCCGACCTTCTTGAGTCTCTCCGGCTTCCCCACCTTCTTCTCTTCTTTCTTCTTCTCTGACATCCAGTGCCTCCGTACTTGATGGCCCTTCGGACCTAGACTCCTCTGGACAAGAGCCCAGAGAAGCAAGGGTTTCCATAATGAGCCGTACTCTAGGCCACTGTCTGTCAGTGAAGAGCTGCCCTGCGATAATCGCATATTTGCAGTTGTTCCCTTGTTCTGAGAATCTGCGTATCTCATTGTACTTCCTAACGAAATCCGCTTCAAGCAGTTTCTGAAGCTCGTAAAGCCCCAGCATCATGACATCAAATTCCTGCCAGGACATACCGGTAGCTTCACATATACCCTGTTGTCTATCTGTTAACAAACCTTCCTCCGCTTATGCGAAAGTAATGCAGAGCCTGTCATATTCTACGGATACGGTAGGCTTAGCGGTCATCCAGGTGAAAGCTTCTTCAAGTTCTCTCTGAATCGTTCCGATATCGAGGTATTTGGGATCAATTCCTTCGTACTCTCTCAATACTCTCGCTAGCGTTGACTGTACCAGCATCTGTCCGTCATCGACAAGTCTTAGTTCCTGATAGTTCATTGTGCACTCCTTGGTTCTATCTCCTCTCCTCTATATAGATAATAACATGGTTGAAGGATACGGTGGGAGGATAATCGGCGCGGTGACAAGGATTACCCCAAGAAATCGGGAATTTGGGAAAACTTTCCAAGATGGGTAACAGGGATTGGAAAAAGCTGGGGAAGAGAGATTTCTGGAAATTCTTCTAGAGGTACCTAGTGGTTCTCTATGGTTGTTACCGACAACCGGTGTTGCGAGGCCACGGGGTCGTTTCTTTTACTCAAGCAAGGAGAGACAGA